>ERZ795057.81-NODE-81-length-97782-cov-9.500507_pt1 | contig 97782 bp, 94 predicted proteins | sample MGYA00375141_ERZ795057 | MGnify/ENA primary metagenome ERZ795057 (study PRJEB30186, sample SAMN05720163) | activated sludge metagenome | isolation source: Anaerobic digester | place: Hong Kong | collected 2015-01-26 ...
GTTCGTAGGTATTCATTTTCCATCATCTTACTCTCAACAACAAGAAGTGCCTATCCCTCTTTCTCCTCATGATTGGCAAGGATTTGGAAAAAACAGTAGACTGATATGGCAGCAAGAGAGTTTATTGTGGAAACCTGGTCAAAAAAATGCATCAATGATTACAAAATCAGTTCCTCGGGATTGGTCTTCTTTTCATTCATTGAGTATGAAACTGTCAGCAAACCAGGCAACAGAAAATTGGATCACACTCCTTGTCAGGGATGAATCAAATCATATGAGATTCACATACTTTGAGGTGGATAAAAAAGAAACATCGATCAAATCATTTCCTATTCACGATCTTTTTTCTGCATTCGGAGGTGATTCTGTGTTTCATTGGAATAAGGTTGAATCGCTTGCGATATGCACACATCCATCCGCTGACCAGAATATCAGTTCCTTAGAAATACAGTTTTATAGTATATCTTTACATGCAGAAAAAACTCCTTTGATCGATCCATTCCTTTTCCAACTTACAGAACCAATCCGTTCTGAAAACGGAGTTTTATTTCAAAAAAATGATCTTCCGCTTCTCCAAGATAAAGTAAAGCAAGATCCCCGATTCACAGAAATTCTGTCCTATGCAAGTCCAAATCTTTCAAAAACCGGTACTACCGAACATCTTCGAAATCTTGTAATGGATCAATTCTTTTTTCATAACGGAGATCTTTCTCAAATTTTAACGCAGTTTCAAGAAATTCAACCTTCGTATTGGGATGCAATACAATCACAGAATGATATTTTCCTACAAGAACATGCCATCCACTACCTTATTTCTATCGAGTTATTGCGGACTATGGATGCTCTGCCTGCATCCATAGAGCCTCTTGTACAATCAAATATTCTTCGAATTTGTGAAATAGAGCAAGAAACATGCCTTTATTGGATCCAGCATTATCCATATGGAAAAGGAAATAACCATGTGACCAGAGCTGCTAGTATGTTGGGTTTAAGTTCTTTATACCTGAACAACCCCACGAACCAAAATCAGTTTTTGCAGTTTTCCTTGCAAGTACTAGACTACTATTTTCGTTTTCAGATTTCAGAGGATGGAGTACTGAATGAGGGTACTCACTACTACACTTATCTTTTAGAAATATTCACCTATTTCGCTTATGGAGTAAAAAACACATTAGGACTCAATTTGTTTCAAGATTTTCCCTTCTCTTCCAGACTCAAATCGATGGTTGACTGGGCTTTACGTATTCAAAAACCCGACGGTTACTTGCCTTCTATTGACGATTCATGGCAAACACGAGTGGTCTTTCCTTTTCGCTTTCTGATCCCTTTCTTCCCAGAGCAGCAGAAAGAATTTCTTGGTGCTTCAGTTTGTTACAAAAATCAAAAACCTTTTGACAACGAGCCATGGAATATCAGAAAAAGTCTGTATATACCTTTTTCTCTTTTATCAGCAATTCCTTCTACTCAAATTCTCCCAGCGCTTCCTCAACCACAAAGCGCTGTTTTTTTGGATGATTCACAAATCGTATTCCGTTATCAACACCTTTCAGAGGAAATGTATCTGTTGTGTGCCGGGAAACAACGATTCTCACTACACGAACAAAATGATGCAGGACATATTTTTTTAAGCAAAGGAGATCTCCCTCTTCTTTTGGAAAGCGGATATGGACCAGAGGGATGGTCTTCTAAAAATCGATCATACTATGTGTCCCACGAAGCCCATAATGTGTTTACAGTAGATGGTTCTGGGCCTGAATCCTGGTATAACGGCGGTGTAGGGCCCATTGACAAGTCTACAATCGAAAAATATTACTGGAGTAAATGGTTTTCGTTTGCACAACTGAATCTACCCATGAATATTCGTCACCCAGATACAATGGCCAATCGCATGATCTTTTTTATCCCTCCGCTGCAAACATCAACGGAGAATTCTTTATTTATCGCTCCTGGATATACACTAGTGATAGATTCATTTCACTCCGATAGTCAACATACCTATCGATCACTGTATCATCCAAACGGTCTTTTACATCATCAAGATAAGTTCGGTATCCATGTAAAACTTCCAACCGAATCAGATCAATATCTTCACATTACGACGAATGGTGAACCTTCTATCCATCAAGAAACTGGATGGTTTTCTTCCTATTGGGAATCTGAAATTCAAATACCCTATTATGCATTCATGAAAAAGGAGCGGTCTGCTTGTATTGAAGCTTTAATATCTGTAACGGAACAGGCAAATTCACCCATTGTATTGAAACGAAATCCATCTCATCGAGGAATTGAGTATTCAGTATTACCTGTTGATTCAGAGAATTCAACCTGGGTAGAAGATCTTTTTCTTCTGAATAATCCACCTTCCATGGCAAAGGGTGAAAATATCTCTTCCAACGGAACATTTAGTTTTTCTCGCATGCAAAAGGAATCTTCCTTTCCTGTTTGCTATTTCGTATCCGATGCTAGCTACCTAAATATATACAATCAACCTCTTTTTTACTCTCCATCGAAAATAGACTCTATTTTGCACTATTCATCACAAAGCGATGATAACAATACTACATTGCACTACTCACTTCATACCGAGCAAGAAAACTGCACAATACATTTTTATGTGCCTGATTCCATATCTATCAAGAAAGCAATTCTTGATGGAAAAGAAATTGATTTCCAGAAAAAAAACAACAAAGTAACAATATCCGTTACATCTGGAAAACATTTTTTGACATTTGAATGATATATACTACATTTTACATAAATCCAGTAAGGAGTATCTTTTGGAAAACATTGTGAATCATATATTGGCAATGAAAGAATCGCAAAATGCATGTATTCTTGCACACAATTACCAGCCTGGAGAAATCCAGGATATAGCAGATTTTGTAGGTGATTCGCTGGAATTGAGCAAACTTGTTACTACAATACCTCATTGTGTTATTGTTTTTTGCGGTGTTTCTTTTATGGCAGAAACTGCCAAACTTCTTTCTCCTAGCAAAACAATATTGCTTCCTGAACAATACGCTTTATGCGATTTAGCAGAATCGATTGAAGCAAAAGATCTCGAGATGCTAAAAGAACAGCATCCACATGCAGCTGTAGTATGCTATGTCAATTCTTCTGTTGAAACCAAAGCAAACAGTGATTACTGTTGCACTTCAGCAAATGCTTTGCAAGTGGTGGATTCCATCCCTCAAGACACTATCATTTTCGTTCCAGACAAAGGATTGGGTTCGTGGGTACAGGAAAAATCAAGAAAAAAAATCATTCTTCATCCTGGAAGTTGTCCGATTCATTTCTTGTTAAATCCAGAAGAAATTTCAGAAACATGGAAACAATACCCGGATGCAGCTCTCATTACTCATCCTGAAGCAAACAAAGCTGTGCGTGATATGAGTACTTACGTTGGTGGTACAGGAGGAATGATTCAGTATGTTGGTGAAACACAACATAGGACATACCTTGTTGCCACAGATGATGGTATGATTCACCGTCTATCAAAACTCTATCCCGATCGTCAATTCGTTCTGGCTGCTAAATCCATCCAATGCAAGGACATGAAGAAAATTACATTGCCCAAAATTCTTGATTCTTTGCAGTGCCATACATTGCAAATTGAATTAGATCCTTACATTGCTTCTGCAGCACGAATAGCGATTCAGAATATGTTGGATGTCACAGAAAAATGAATACACCAGCATTCCCTTTTTACGATGTTGTCATTATAGGAACTGGGATTTCAGGCCTTTACACGGCATTCCATATTGCTCCTACAAAAAAAGTTCTTCTCATTTCAAAAGAATTGGTAACAAATTGTAACACACGAAAAGCAAAGGGAGGAATGGCAGCCGCATTATATACCCCAGACTCACCTTCTTCTCACCTGAAAGATACAATGAAAGCTGGAGGATTCTTAAACAGCCAAAAAGCTGTTGAAGTACTCACCAAAGAAGTAATTGAACGAATCTATGAACTCGAAAAAAATGGTTTTATGTTTGACAAAGATTCACCTTCTGGTTCTTACAATATGGGTCTGGAAGGATGCCACAGTCACCGTAGAGTTCTTCATTCTCAAGGAGATAGAATGGGCGTGGCGATCTTCAATTTTCTGTATGAAAAAGTACGCTCCATGCCCAATATTCATTTTTTAGAACACACTGAATTAGTGAATATCCTGGTAGAAGAGAATTGCTTGCAAGGCATAGTGATTCAGTCAGGATCTTCAACAAACCAAATTCTCCAATGTCATTCCCTCGTTATCGCATCTGGGGGATACTCGGGAATGTACAAGAGGAATACTAGCGACAATAGTTTTTTTGGTAACGTCCTTACCAAAGCATATCGAGCAGGAATTGGTCTTACTGATCTGGAATTTGTTCAGTTTCATCCCACTGTTTTTATCAAAGAAGGTTTTGAAGCATTGTTAATGTCAGAAGCTATACGAGGTGAAGGAGCAATTCTTCTCAATCCCCATCACGAAAGATTTATGAAACGGTATCATCCAAATGCAGAGCTAGCTTCACGTGATATTGTCAGTCAATCTATGTGGAGAGAATCTCTTCAATGTCACTCTCAGGATTTTTATTTAGATCTAAAACCTTTAGGAAAAGAAAAAATCCTTCGTTTGTTTCCAGAAGTATACGAGAATTGTCTTTTACGTGGCATTGATATCGCACAAGAACCCGTACCTGTTTTTCCCGGTGCTCATTATTCAATGGGTGGTATTTATGTCGACTTACACGGGAAAACCAACATTCCTGGAATCTATGCAATCGGTGAATGCAGTTGTAACGGTACCCATGGAGCCAACCGGCTAGCATCCAATTCATTAATTGATTCTCTGGTATTTGGTAAAAGAACAGCAGAAACTGTCAACAACCAGACTCATGTTTGTTCCTTTAAGAAAATAAAGAGTCAGCTTTTGAAGGATATTCCACCAATTCCTTTTTCGCAAACTGAAATTCGGCAGATGAATTGGGACGTGTTGGGTATTATGAGAAACCAAGAAGATCTGACAAAATATATTGCCCTTTTAGAACCTTTCTTTGCTGATTTATACTGGCATTCTGACATACAGAATAGTGCTCTTGAAGCCTGTCAGTTGTCGTATTTGATTGCTCAAAGTGCCTTACTCCGTAAAGAATCACGAGGAGCACATTTTCGAACAGATTATCCAGATGAAAATCCTACATATGCACATTCCTTTTTACTTCAAAAATCCCCCCAATCGTATTCTCCATCTGTTCAAAATATTAATTACAAAGAGGAGATATTATGAAACCAATTCTTCGCAACCAAACCATCGCTTCTTTCTTGGAAGAAGATCAACCATATGGAGATCCTTCCACTGCATTTATTTCGCCCGACCACATATCCAAAGGTTTTATTCGAGCACAACAAGATGGGTTCTTCTGTGGAGAATTTTTACTCCAACCTTTCTTTCACTATCTTGATCCAACTATAAAAATAGAATGTCATTTTTCAGATGGTGACCCTATTCAAAATGGAGACATCATCGCCCACATCGAAGGGCATACGCAAGCCATCCTTCAAATAGAACGTATTGTTTTAAATCTTATTGCATACCTTTCCGGCATCACTACAAAAACAAAACAATTCACCAAGTACACCGAACCCCATCATGTTTCCTTGTTGGATACTCGAAAAATTCTTCCTGGGTATCGCTCAATGGTAAAACATGCTGTCCAATGTGGGGGTGGTTTTAATCATCGCAATTGTTTATCCGATATGATTATGCTAAAAAACAATCATATCAAGGCTCTTGGTGGAATTGAAAGCGCACTTGAACATGTCACAAAAACGAATCGCAACCCAATGTTAAAAATTGAAGTAGAGACAAAAGATTTAAAAGAAGCACTTGCTTCCTTACGTTTCAATCCAGACATCATCATGCTTGATAATTATTCTGTCCAAGAAGCTGAAGAAGCTATGTACTTCCTACGAGGGAAAGCGCTTATTGAGATTTCCGGAAATATTCAGGAAGACAATATTGAGTCCTATGCAAAATTGAAGCCAGACTTTATTTCTATTGGTTCAAGTTTAACGTATGATGTTTCCTCTTTGTCTTTTCATCTTCGGTTAGAATAAATCATTCGTCGTGCACACTTTTATCGTGTGCACGACGACAAACATCTACTAGCCACTTCGTTTTAATTTTCCGGTCTTTTTTGCCCATTGTTCGGCTTTTGTAAACAGCATCACTCCAACAGGAATGAAAATGAAGCTCATCAGAATCAATGGCCAAATATTGTGCATTTGGGACATAAAAGTTGCTCCATCCAAAATTGTATTACGAATTCCTATCAGTGCATACGTTGCAGGAGAACCTTTTGCAACAAACTGCATCCACGAAGGTAATATGCTGATATCATAATACACGCCGGAAAACATCAGCAGTATGGAACTGAAAATTCCAACCATCTGTGCTCCCTTTTCGGGTGAAATCAAAGGCAAAACAGCCGCACAAATTCCTAGTCCCATAAACGAGAAACTCGAAATGACTAAGAATAGCAGAGCAGCTCCATAATTAGCTCCTGTTAATTGAATATTAAAAAACAAAGTTAAGACCAGTAGAATGAAAATGGTACGCAGCAATGCGTACAATGCTGCGTACCCACAAACACTCAGAAGATGGGTGATTCTCTTCACGGGTGCCATAAAGGTGTATTCAATAGTATCTTCCCATCGTTCCCATGATACAGTCTCAGAAACAACTTCGAAGACAACTGACAAATACCCCCATAAAATAGACCCCAGAAGCATGTACATCGTAATGTAATCAGTATTGATATCCGCACCAGAAAAACTGCCTGCCCATTGTCCAATAAACCCAATACTGACAGCATTTGCAATTGTCCAGATCAAAAAAACTACTTCCCACTTCCAATAACGCTTCGTGAGATTAAAGTTCCTGTTCACAAAAGAGATTCCAGCACGAACCTCATGCATAAATTGTGTCTTCATGCTGAAACCTCCATTTCTGCTTCACTAAAGTCTACTCCAGTAAAATGTAGAAATACATCTTCAAAAGTAGACTTCTTTTTCGACTCTGGTAACTGCTGCATTAAATACTCAGGATATCCATCTACAACTACTTTGCCGTTATGTATAATGGCTACTTTATCACATAATTTTTCAGCTTCAGCCATGTCATGCGTTGTCAGAACGATGGTTACATCCATATTCTCACGCATAACGCGGATCAATTCTTGTACTTCTAATTTGGCTCTTGGGTCCAAACCAGTAGTTGGCTCATCTAATAAGAGTACTGGAGGTTGTGTAATAAGAGCTCTTGCGATTGCTACTTTTTGCTGCATACCTCTTGAATAATCTCTTATTCTCTCGTTCAGCCTCTTTCGATCGAGTCCAACTCGATCCGAGATTTCCACAATTCTTTCAATTGCTTGCTTTCTTGGCACACCATAGAGTCCTGCAGAAAACAATAAATTTTCAAAAGCTGATAGATTTCTAAAAAAGCTAGCTTCAACCGAGACTCGATTGATTAACCATTTCACTTCATTGGAGTGAGTTTTTACATCTTTGCCCAAAATACGCAGTTCACCAGAATCTTGTATCAATAAGGTGGAGGCAATTCGAATAAAGGTCGATTTACCTGAACCGTTAGGACCCAAGAGTCCATACACCGTATTTTTGGGGATACGCAAATTAACATCTTTTAATGCCTTTACAGGCGGTTTGTTTTTGCGCAGAAAGTCCTTACAGATCAAATTTGCTTCTAATGCATATGTCATAGTGTTTTCTCCTATATTCATCACTACTACATGTAGATGGAGTAAATGAAACTTAAGTCTAGATTCAGGTTCATCCACGATTTCCAGCTAAATTCTTTGAGTCGTCTCATTCTAAACATCTTTGATCCTCCTTTCTGAGCAATTTCTCTGAAATATTGATAAAGAGACTACATAATGGGTATCCGACTGTTTTTCATCGGCAACCCTCCTTTCACAAGAGCATAAAAAAAAGCCGCGGTGCTACCGCGGCTTTAATATTTGTCTTGTTAAATTAGATCAAATAGAAACCTTGCGGTAGAAGGGTTGGGGATGAAAAGAGACAATGTTCTCAATGAAGAGCTTCATTGCAGTTGTCATCGTATTTTTTGTTATATTCATCATGCTACTACCGCCTTTCTAAAAAAATCTAAAAATTATTTTAGTTGAAGATTTTTTTTTGTCAATCGTTCTTTTCAAAAAAAGTAAATTTGATATTCTGGTAACTATGAAAAAAATCTGCTGGTTTACGTCATGCGGTACAGTTCCTTACGATATTGCTTTGGAATGGCAAAAAACAATAGTTGAAGCCAAAATGAAACAAGATCTGGAGGATGTGATGTTGTTTCTTGAGCATCCCCCTGTCATCACAATTGGTAAGAATGGGAATCCCTCCAATATACTGATTGGTTCAAAGCAATGCAAAGATCAGGGTATTTCCATTTATCCTATTAGCAGAGGAGGAGATGTTACATTTCATGGTCCCGGTCAAATTGTAGGATATCCGCTTTTTGACCTACAACACTTTGATAAAAGCATCCGAAATTTCGTAACTCATCTGGAACAAGTTTTTATCTCTCTGTTGCAAGATTCTTATCAACTTTCTGCTCAAAGAATTCCTGGCTATACAGGTGTTTGGATCGATAACAACAAAATTACTGCAATGGGCCTATCGGTCCATAAATACATTACAATGCACGGATTTGCGTTTAATGTCAGTACGGATTTGAAATACTTTCGTATGATAACTCCTTGTGGGATTTCTGACAAAGGAGTAACCACATTAAATATCGAAACCGGAAAACAAAATTCCATTGATACGTGTATCCAACAAATTGGAGAAGAAATGTCGAAGTGTTATCCAATCGATATGGAATGGAAACCCCTGCAAAAGGTTTTGGAAACATTTGGTATATCATATCCGGAGGATGTCAATGATCAAACATAAACCTTCTTGGTTGAAAATGAAACGCAGAGGAGAACACTACAGTTCTGTAGAAAAGCTTTTAGCAAACCAGCATTTACATACCGTTTGTAAAGAAGCTCAGTGTCCAAATCAAAATGAGTGTTTTAGTAAAGGGACCGCTACTTTTATGATACTGGGACAATACTGTACCCGAAATTGTGCATTCTGTGCAGTTTTGAAAAAAAAGAATCCTCCACCCCTCGACCCGAAAGAACCCGAAAATGTTGCAAATGCTGTGGAAAAACTAGGATTGAAACATGCTGTTGTTACTTCTGTTACCAGAGATGATCTAGAGGACGGTGGAGCAAGTCATTTTGTACAAACAATTCATCATATTCGCAAAGTATCCAATGCTACAATTGAAGTTTTAATCCCTGATTTTCTAGGCCATAAAACATCGTTGGATGCCGTTATAGATACAAAACCAGATGTTATGAATCACAATATTGAAACCATTCAACGATTGTACCCTGATATCCGACCGGAAGCAGATTATGAACGTTCTTTAGAGGTTTTATCTTACACTAAGCAACACTCTTCAATCATTACCAAATCAGGTTTCATGGTAGGTTTGGGAGAAACTCGGGAAGAAATCGAGATTCTAATGAAAGATTTAGTTACAGCTGGATGTGATATTCTTACCATAGGACAGTATTTGCAACCTTCTTTGAAACATTATCCTCTCAAAGAATACATTTCCCCACAACAATTTGAAAACTATAAAAAAATGGGTTTAAAAATCGGTTTTCAGTATGTTGAATCTGGTCCATTAGTGCGTAGCTCATATCATGCAAAAGAATCGCTAGATCAGGTAATTTGCGGAATATAAGAAACGAAGAATCGATTATCGAGTCCCTTACGTATACCAATAAAATCAATTTGATAATCAACAGCGATAGGGTGTTTTTCTTCTAAATATCGGTAGACAGTTTTGCGGAGCCTCTGTATTTTTTGAGGTGTTATTGACTCCAAAGGAGTCCCATAGATATCGTTGAGTCTGGTTTTCACTTCCACAAAATGAAGGATTCCGTTTTTCTGAGCTACAATATCAATTTCTCCATATGGACCATGATAGTTCTGGTCAATGATCGTAAACCCTTTTTTTTGTAGCCAAACCATGGCTAGCTTTTCTCCTGCACTGCCAGTTGTTCTTGTAGAAGGTTTCAGAGTGACCTGCTATGGATTTAAGATTTTCACAATCTTTTCAATTTCAGCTGGACCCAAAGGTTCATTCTGAAACTGCTGCAAAAATGGAATGAGTTGCTTGGTTTTCAGTACGACTACTGTTTCATCTTTCATTTCCAATTCTGCATGGATATTTGTAAAAACAAGAATTCCCTGAATCCAATACGGAAAGTTATCTTTCCCACCAAGTTTTTTTTCAAGATATTTACGTAACTCCCAGACATTTCTCTTGAGTTGTCTACTGGGATTGTTGATATGACCTCGATAGATACCACCGTTTTTACCAGTTTTTGTGTATGTCCAAGTATCTCCTGAGCATTCAACTTTCCCGTTATAATTCTTGGTTTCTATGACAAAGATTCCTTTTGGGCCAACAATCAAATGGTCAATGTCACAATGTTTATGCGAAATCGCATAGTTGTTTAACATCACCCATTCGTCGGAAAGCAGCTGGAGAACATTTTCTACATTTTCCTGTCCCTGTAAACCAGCTCGCCAAATATTGATCTCAGTGTTTTTTTGATCAATCCAATACCCGGTAATGACCATCATAAAGCAACCCGCAATAATCAAATAGACATTTTGTGTATGGGGCAGCAGGCCAAATGCAATCATAAAAAAACTAAATAGAAAACAAAAAACCAAAAAGAAAAATTGCGTTTGCAGTGAGGAGAGCATCGTTTTAACAAAATTATATCTTTCAATTACCTTCATTTTTTACCTTTAAAAAAGTTTTCCTGTGAAATGTTGAACATCCTTGCATTTGCAAAGCTTGATAATGGTTCTTCGTTCCATACCCTTTGTGGATAGCGAACCCGTAACATGGAAATACTGCATCCATCTGAACCATATAGCGGTCTCTTTCAACTTTTGCAATGATTGAAGCTGATGCAATAGAAGAATACATGGAATCGCCCTTAATACAAGTCTGTTGAATTCCCCGATATTCATTTGTTAATGGTTGATTTCCATCAATCAAAAACAAAATTGAATGCTGTCGTAATTCCTCTCGATCTAACAATTGATCGATACATTTTTTCATAGCCAGTTGCGTAGCATTTAGAATATTCATTCTATCGATCATTCGGGGTGAAATAAAGCTAGTTGCAATCAAAGCACCTGATTGGTGTATTTGATGATATGCAAACTCACGCTGTTTTGGTGTGAGTTTTTTTGAATCCTTGACTGCTGGTTTTGTACAGCACCCTAAGTAGCAGACAGCAGAAGCTGCAACCGGACCGGCCAAAGACCCCCTGCCTGCTTCATCAATCCCTATGATGGCAAAATCGGGGTATTGTTGTGCAAGAATATACTCGTTATGCCACAAGTCTGAATCAGTTTGATCAATATTCAACATGAGCCAGAGCTCGAAAGTCCTTAGGTGGCCATAAGATCAACACTGCTCTTCCCTCAATCGCATTTTCTCGGATAGGTCCAAAATCTCTACTATCCAAACTATTGTTTCGGTGATCACCCATAACGAAAAATTCATCTTCTTTTAAAACAGTAGGTCCAAAAATACTGGGTGTAGCTGTAGAGATATAGGTTTCGTCAAGTTCTTCGTCATTCACTTTTACAATCCCGTTTCGAACTTCGACCGATTCTCCTGGTAATCCAACTACTCGTTTAATGTATGATACGGTATGGTCACTAGGTGGGTGAAAAACAATAATATCACCCCGATGAAGTTTATCAGGATTAGAGTAGAGTTTGTTTACGATAACCAAATCTCCTTCGTGGAGAGTTGGAATCATGGATCCCATTTCTACTCGGTATGGTTGAAACAAGAACTGACGAACAAGAAAAGCAATTAAAAGAGCGAGAGCGATTGTCCATATCCACTCAATAATCTCTTTTTTTGCTGTTGAAGAAAGGCTCATTAGACGGCTTCTTTGATGGGACCTTTATTCTTTTTTGTCATTTTTTTACGTTTCACTTTATTCATACGGCTATTGGATTCACGAAGATAGTACAGCTTTGCTCTTCGCACCTTCCCATACGTTACAACTTCGACTTTTGCAATGGAGGGAGAATGAAAAGGAAATACTTTTTCGACTCCTTCGCCATAGGAAATTTTGCGAACAGTAAAGCTCTCACCAATACCGCCGCCTTTTTTACCTATCACAATACCTTGGAATACTTGAAGTCGCTCTTTGGCACCTTCAACGATTCGTTGGTAAACTTTAACCGTATCTCCGACGTTAAAAGAAACCACATCAGTTTTTAGATATTCTTTGGTTAAATCATTCAACAATTGCATAATACTACCTCTCTAAGACATATCAATCAAGATAAAAATCTTGTTTTACAAATATTGCGTTTTCCATAAAATTCTATTACAAGCTAAAAAAAAATGTTATCATATTACTTAACAATTACAAGCCTGCTTAAAGCATTTTCAAGGGGGACAATGTGAGAGAAGAATGGTACAATCTATCGTTCTCGATCGAAAACAATGTTGGTATTATCAATTTAAACAACAAATCTGAAAGCAATGCGATATCAACAAAGTTTTTACGAGAACTGAAAAATGGACTCAAAGTTTTTCATCATAGTAAAGACGTGAAAGTAATCGTTGTTAAAGGTGAAAGTGAAACCTTTTCAACGGGTATCCAAAAAGATGAATTTTCTTCAAATAATGAAACTGTAACCGATTTTTGTGAATTTGGATGGAAAGTTTTTAATAAGTTTTCAGAGATTCGAAAACCTGTAATTGCAGAAGTTCAAGGAAACGCTTTTGATGCTGGTTTTGAGCTTTCACTAATGGCAGATTTACTATATGCATCTTCAAATGCTCGCTTTGGGTTTCCAGGTATTCAAAATTCTATTGTACCAGCTTTTGGTGGAGTTACACAGCTTCTCCACATGACCGGTATTCGTTACACCCGAGATCTACTCTATACCGGCCGCATTGTAACAGCCGAAGAAGGCAAAAAAATTGGTTTTGTTAATGAGATATTCCCACCAGAATCTTTACACGAAGAAGTTCTGAAAATCGCTCAAATAGTTATTCAAACCCCAATCGAAATTCTAGGTGGTCTCAAGAACTCTTCTGGAAAAATGAGTGATATTATGCGAAGACTCCATGTGCAAGACGAAATCGGAGTCTTTGAAGCAGGTTTAGAAAAATAATAGCCTGGTATTCTTCTTAAGGATACCGAAGAGTAATCTTCTTTTCTTTTGGTTCCCATTCCACTTTTGCACCTAGCTTTTCTCCGACAAAGCGAAGAGGAACATACGCTCTACTGTCTCGAATGATCGGGGGAACATCCATTGTTGTAACTTTCCCGTTAATGTATGCTGTTACTTCTCCCACCTTCATTTGGATATATTGTGTTTTTAAGCTGTATGCTATTCTTTTATCATCAGGGTACCACGTTATCTCAGCTCCAAGAGCATCTCCAATGGGGCGAATAGGCACCATTGTGCGTCCATCTTCCACAAAAGGAGGTGCATCGATAGAATAAGTCTGATCATTATCACGAACATACTTTTTGCCAATCCACATTTCAAAAACTACAAATCCTCTTCGTTCTGTCGTGTCGCGTACAAAAGAAAACAGCTCTCCATAAGAAGAAACAGAAAAAATTCGATTATCAGACAAAACTAGATATTTAGAAGTACTTCCTACAGAGGTAAAGTACAGTCGATGCCCTGTTTTTCGATCAAGACAATACATCATGAAATCGTCTGCTCCAATCCATATGTAGTCTTTGGATATGATGGGTGCTGATTCAATAAAGAATCCTGCTTCAAATTGCCAATTTAGATTTCCTGTTTTGACATCAACGGAAAATAAAAACTGATCAAATGCAACATAAATATTATCTTCATAATAGGATGGGGGGTTCATTGCATTATAGTTTGGATAAAAAGTCTTCCATATTTGCTTACCTGTTTTCGTATCCAAACAGAATAGGGTATCATCGACAGGACATATCAATCGTTCTCCAATAATACAGAAACCATAAAGAATATCGTTGATAAGTTCATATTCCCAAAGTTTTCGATGATTTTGAATAGAGAATGTGTAAATGCGGTCTTCTGCGGCAACAAAGAATCTTTCCTCATCAAAAGCAACGGGAAGTCGAATTTGTTGACCAAATAAAATATCCCATACTTTTTCTCCTGTATCTGCTTTCAGACAAAACAGCTTTTTGCCAGAGGCAAAATATACATGGTTTTGGTGTATGATTGGTGAGGAATTGATTTGTCCTTCTTCAGTTTCAAATTTCCATTTTTGATATCCTGTTTGTGCCTCCACCGCATACATAGCATTAGTATGACCCGCATAAATAGTTTCATTGTGATAGAATGGACTTGAATTGTGAAAATCCTTTGTACAATACTGCCAAACAATGGTACCCCATTTGGCGTTATAACATACTAATCCCCATGTAGTCGCAATAAACAACTTGTCTCCCATGACAATTGGACTGGAATTGGTAGCACCAATTAACTCAACCCATTCTGTTCGCAGAGGTGGTTTTAAAGTTTCCGGGGATTGACCAGAAAAAGTTGAATCTGATCGATATCTGGGAACGTCTGCGAAACAGTAAGAATGAAAAGATACTCCAAAAGCTACGATAAGAAAGATTGCTAGAATACCTGTATAAAATTTACGTAGCATAACGGTCCTCCCTTGAAATGATCATGAAAAAACAGGTGAAAAGTCAATTATCGTGAAAGGCACATCAAATTTTTCGTAAAGTTTTTGACATATATTTTGTACGCCTCCTTTTTCAGAGGCATAATGAGTAAGACAAAGAACATTCATATGATGATCTTGCGCAAATATATACATAGTATGTGAAAACTCACCTGTAATAAACAAGTCCACCCCACTATGATAAGCATCTGCAATAAAACTCGTTCCATCTCCGGAACATACAGCAACATTTTGTATCATTTTTTCTCCAAAAGGAAAAAGCATGGATGGTTCACGACATAAATTTTCATACATGTGTTGGATGTTTTCTGGGGTTTCTTGTTTTTGTAGTGCTGCGCAATATCCGATGGGATATCCTTTATAATAACTAAGTGGTGCAAGAGTATTTTCATCAATGGAAAGATTCTGCAAAAGATAGCGATTGTTACCAATTTGTGGATGAATATCCAATGGTAAGTGCGAGGCATATAGAGCGCAATCATGCTGGAAAAGGAATTGTATCTTCCGATAATGACTTTGATGGAGCGATGGATTTAACCCTTTCCAAAACATTCCATGGTGCACAATATACAAAGATGGAACGGTAGGTTTTGTAGCATAGAAAAGCTGTTCGCTAGCATCAACAGCACCAATAATCTGGTGAATAATGCCCTTGTTTGCAACTTGCAAGCCATTCCATGATGCATCTTCTGAGCAATCTTCCAATGTTGAGGATAAGTGAGAAAGAATATCCTCAATTCTAGCACTCATACATCCCTCCATGAAAAAGTGTTCGATAGTTACATATTATTTGTTTGCTGAGTTCCTCTATTTGAACATCTCGCAAAAAAGCAGCTTCTTTGTATACTTCCATCACAAAAAACGGTTTGTTTAACACCTTTCCCCTATAGGGGATGGGGGTCAAATATGGGCAGTCCGTCTCTAAAAGAAGTTTGTTTTCAGGAACCATTTTTACTACTTCTCGTAATTCTATACTTCTTTTATACGTAATATTGCCAGAAAAAGAAAGATAAAACCCAAGTTTTAAAAACTTTTCTGCCATTTTTCGATCAGAAGAATAACAATGCATCACTCCTTGAATACCAGAAAATTGCTGGATAACGTCGTAGACTTCTTGGTCGGCTTCTCGATTATGGACAATGATTGGATAATGATGCTCCAAAGCAAAAGCAATTTGTTCAGAAAAACATTTCCTTTGTAAAGAAAGATCGGTCTTGCTCTTCACAGTATCCATGCCAATTTCACCAACGGCCTTATACTCCGAATGTTGCAATTGATTCTGTAAAAAAACAGACAACGTGCTTTCGTGAAGACCAATATAATGAGGGTGGATACCAAATGCAGCATCTATCCAAGAATATTTTTTTGCCAGCTTCAATGAATCTGTAGAGGATACAGGGTCATACCCCACATTCATGATATGGAGAAAATGATTTTCAATTGCTTCGTGAACAATCTGATCTTCAGATTCCTTACATATTGGTATGTGAGCATGTGAATCTATATATCCGATCACTTCACTCTAGCTCCACAAACCATATCGACATTTTCAGGAGAAACAATAGAAAGATGGTCCTTATGAGACGCACACAGAACCATTCCTTCAGACTTCTCCCCACGCAATGTCACTGGTTGGAGATTGTTGACAATCACAACTTTTTTTCCGATGAGATCTTGTGGTTCGTAGTATTTTGCGATCCCTGCTACGATCTGTTTTTGATGTTCACCAACTTGTACTTTTAAAACAAGTAACTTATCTGCATTTGGATGCTTCTGTGCATCGATGATCTGGGCAACACGGAAGTCAAACTTGCTAAACTCATCAATGGTGCAATATACTTCGTCTTTGGGAGATTCTTTTGGAGTTTCTTCATTTTTCTTTTCCGATTTGGTTGTTTTTTTAACTCGAGGGAAAAATACCGGGGGAAAAGCTAAAGCTTGATGAGTTCGCAATATTCCCAAATTCAATTGGTTTTCCTTTTGTTCTACAAAACTATCCAGCACAAGCTGAGAGAAAACTGGCATAAATGGAATCAGCATAATACCTGCGCAGCGTATCCCTTCTAATAGCGTATATAGTAGATCGAACAAGGGTTGTATGTCTTCTTTTTTTGCCAACTCCCATGGCTTATATTCTTCGATCATTTTGTTACATTTTCGAAGAAGAGTCCAGGTTGTTTCAATGGCATCTTTAAATCGATTTTCTGTCATGCAAGCAGTATATTGCTCAATGAAATTCTGAAATTGACACTTCTCGTCATCAATCAATGTTCCCTCTGGAACGTTCCCTTGTGTATATTGTTTTGCCATGGAACTTACACGGTGAATCAAATTTCCTAAATCGTTGGCTAAATCATAGTTATAACGGTCTAACAGTCGCTGCATAGAAAACACAGCATCTTCTCCAAATGTAGTTTCTCGAAACATAAACCAGCGAAGAACATCTGCTGATAGAGATTTAGATATTCCTGCTACATTGGACAATTCCTCAATCACTTTAGTCGGATCTACAATATTCCCCTTAGACTTGGACATTTTTTCACCATCTGTGAGCCACCAGCCATGAACATATACTTTCTTTGCAGGTTGGATGTCCAATGCCATTAACATCGCTGGCCAAATCACGCAATGAAATCGAATGATGTCTTTGCTCATTAAATGACAATCTGCCGGCCACCAATAGGAAAAAGAGGTGGGATCTTCTCGATATCCACATACAGTAATATAGTTTAACAAAGCATCAAACCAAACCCACAAGACATGTTCTGAGTCAAAGGGAAAACGAATTCCCCATTCTTGTGAATGTCTAGAAATAGAAATATCTCGTAACCCTCCTGAAATCATACTTATTACTTCGTTGTAACGAGAAAGTGGTTCAATTGCGGTAGGGTTATCGTGGTAAAACTGGATTAGTTGGTCCTGAAATGCACTCAAACGAAAGAAATAATTCTCCTCTGAAACTCGTCGAATACTACGGTGGCAATCAGGACAAATCCCGTCCTCTACTTCTTTATCCGTCCAAAACGATTCACAGTCTACACAATACCAACCTTCGTAGTTGCCTTTGTAAATGAATCCTTTTTCTTTCAGTTGCATTAAAAAGGATTGCACAACATCAAGATGATCCTGGTCAGTTGTTCGGATAAATCTAGTATATTGGATATGAAATTGGGCAAAATACTGTTTCCATTTCTCAGCTTCTTTGTTTACATACTCTGTAACTGAAACTCCTTGTTTTTCAGCAGCTTGCACAACTTTTTGAGAATTTTCATCACTACCAGTAGTAAAAAGGACTTTACTTCCTTGTAGAGAATGATATCGTGCCATAATATCAGCAGCGGTAGTGGTATAAAGGTGACCAATATGGGGATTACCGCTAATATAATAAATCGGTGTGGTTACAAAAAATTTCTTATCTGCCATATACTCCTCCTAGTGAAAGTGAAATACAATAGAAACCTCGCCAAGAACATCCCGTTCTTTCCATAGACTTGCTAGATAAGAAGGAGTCCCGGTTACAATTTCTTCATTTTTCTTGGTCATTTCTCTGCAAATACAAACTTGCATAGCAGGATCAAATTCATCCATCCATACTAAAGATTTTACCAATCTATGTGGAGATTCAAATGCACATGCTGTATATCCGATATCTTTGCATTTCTGGAGCAATTCAAAACACCTTGCTTTCTTGCGCGGAAGGAAATTTACATATACAAAATTCTGGATGGGAAATCCAGAATATACCAGCGAAGTGATCACGGCACTTGGTCCGGGTAAAACAATGATTTCAATATTTTCCTTCCTGCAATCACCAATAAGTTCTAGTCCTGAATCTGCTATCAAAGGCATCCCTGCATCGGAAACCAACGCTATTGAATCGCCTTGAAGAAGTTTTTCAACCAACTCTTTATTTTTGTATAGTGTGTGCTCATGGTAAGAAATGAAATGAGCTTGAATCTGAAAAGCAGCCAAAAGTTTGATGGTTCTCCGTGTATCTTCGCAAGCAATCCACTGGACCGATTGAAGAATTTCTAAGCTTCGGAGGGTGATGTCTTTGAGATTTCCAATGGGGGTAGGAACAATGTACAAAACACCGGTGGGTGTTTGCTTATCTTTCATTCATAGCTGCTTCCATTTCTTTCAGGATTGTGCAAAACACATCTACTTTCAGTGAAGCACCCCCAATAAGAAATCCTTGAATGGAAGGAATGGAATCAATGTCTTTCATATTGGTTTCATTCACACTTCCACCGTAGAGAATCTCGCATTGGGGAAATTGATTCGAGATTTCTTTGGATACCGTTGATATCCAGGCTGGAGACGGTAGAACTCCTGTTCCAATGGCCCAAACAGGCTCATACGCAATAAGAAATGCTTGATCTTTTGGGAAAAGAGAAAGCTGTGAGAGAATATATGACAAACGATTCTCATCACTTTGAGATGGATCAGTTTCGCCAATGCAAACGATAGGGGTGATAGTATTTTCTGTTAATTGAAGAAATTTTTGCATCACGCCTTGATCAGATTCATGCATATACTTTCTTCGTTCTGAATGTCCTACAATGCAGTACTTACAACCAACTTCCAAAAGCCATGAAGCGCTGATTTCTCCGGTGTAAGATCCACCGGAGAAAGGAGAACAGTTTTGTGCTGCACGTTCAATATTGGAGGGTAATTCTCCTGTATAGGGTAAGGACAGATAGGAAGGAGCAATTACACAGTGGACAGATCCTTTAATAGATTTCTGTTGCAATACTTGTTTCATCTCATCGCAATATTTCATTGTATCAGATGGACTCATATTTTGCTTCCAGTTACCAATACAGTATTTATTCATTCTTTTGATCTCCATTGGTCTCTTTATCACAGAGGGCATCAGGATTCGTTGTTTTTACACTCACTTTGGTAATTCTACGATCTTCCATATCTCGCACTTCTAATTCCAAATGATCCTCAATAACCTTTTCCCCAATTTCTGGTATATGGCCAAGTTTAGATAGCATGAATCCGGAAATAGTGTCGATATCTTCTTCATGAATAGTGGTGTGGAAATTTTCATTAAAATCATCGATGGGATAGTCACCCAAAATTTCATATGTGCCATCTTTTAGCTGCTTACTTAGTTCTTCTTCGGAGTCAAATTCATCTTGAATCTCACCAACTATTTCTTCCAAAATATCTTCAAGTGTGGCTAGTCCTGATATGCCACCATACTCGTCTACAACCATGACAATATGAGATTTTTTTGATCTCATCTCATTGAACAGCTGATCAATCATTTTGGATTCGGGTACAAAGTCAACGGGCCTGAGAATACTTTTAATTTTGATATCTTGTATGGTTTGATGGTTTGCAATCCAGCGAACAACATCTTTGACGAACAAAACACCAATAATATTGTCAGGTTTATCTTCAAATACAGGAATTCGAGAAATTCCTGTTTCGCGAACAAGTCGTAAAAACTCATCAATCCCATCTTCAAGATCCAAACAAACCATATCCACTCGTGGAACCATGATTTCACTTACGTGTGTGTCGCTAAACTCAAAAACACTCTTGAGCATTTCTTGTTCTTTCTGATGAATTAGTCCTTCTTTTTGAGAAAGATTAATGACAGTTTTCAACTCATTGTGGTTCATTGCTAAGGATAGACATTCAGAGTCTTTTACTCGGAATAGTTTCAACAGTAGTGTGTTTAAATGGCTAAATAACCAAATCAGAGGACTAAACAGAAAAAGGGAAATGATGATAGGATAATAAACAAGCAAGCTAACTTTTAAAGAGTTTGCATTACTTACCGTCTTGGGAAACATTTCGGCAAAAATAACAATAACCAAAGTCAAAACAACCGTACTCACGATAACAGCAATATTATTGGGAAGTAATTTGGTTGCAAAGCTAGTTGCTAATGAAGTAGCCAATATGTTGACCACATTGTTTCCGATTAGTATTCCGGTAATCAACCGGTTGGGTTTTTCCACCAAATGAAGAATTTTCTTTGCTTTTTCAGAGCCTTCTTCAATAAGATTGTTCAGTTTTAGTCGGTTCACTGTTAATAGTGCTATTTCAGAACCAGAAAACAAAGCAGAAATGAAAACCAACACTATGATTGAACCTATATACACTAAGTCGCTAGATCCCATCTAGTATTCTCCTCTCTCAGTAAGCTTGTCTTGTACATATTCTAAGCATTCAGTTTCTAAATTTCTCATTGTAACCAACTCTTGTTCTGTTTCATGATCATATCCCATCAAATGAAGTAATCCATGGGAAAACAGCCAAAGATATTCCTGTTCAAGGGGAATAGAAAGTTCCTCAGAATCTTCTTTTGCTTGCTCGGTGCAAATAATGATCTCTCCTAGCAATATTTGATCTTGGATTTGCTCATTGTACACAAATGACAAGATATCTGTAGGTTGATTTTTGCCTCGATATGTATGGTTGAGCTCCTGCATCAAGGGCTTGTGCACGAAAGCAACGCTAATGGTCGAATGATCGGGGAAGGTTTGAAAAATTGGATGTGTGATGAGTGTATCGACTGTAGTTTTAATCCATTCTATTGGCAAGTCCGGTACAGCGTCATCAACGCTGTATTCAATACTTGTCATACATGACCTCTCTTGTGGGAATAATTTTTTTTAAAAACCTTTTTTTCTTCTATTTTTCCAACCGGATAGGTGATTCTTGAATGATACAAAGAGTCCAGGGTAAAAATGAAGGATTCTTGAATTGCATAATACTCTGCATACGTCAATTGAGACTCAATCAACTGACCATCTTGGATTTTTAAATTCATGATTTCCTCTACTGCATTGCGAATTTTCTGTGTGTCTTTGTCTTGCATCGAACGAACAGCAGCTTCTACAGAATCAGCAAACATAAGTATGGTTTCTTCTTTAGAAATAGGTTTTGGTCCAGGATAACGAAATTGAGAATCATCTGTTAGTTCTGGGGTTAAAGCTTGAGCAGCCTGGAACAAGAAGCTGATGCGAGTTGTTCCATGATGAGTAATAATGAAACGTTGAACACCAGGGGGTATTCTATTCTTATCTGCTAACTGTTTGCCGTTTAAAACGTGTCCTTTAATCACATCAACAGATTGATAGGGATCTAAATCGTCCAAAATATTTTTTCCACTACTGTTCTCTGTAAAATAAAAAGGAACTACGGTTTTACCGATATCATGGTAGTAGGCACCCACTCGAACAAGCATATCATCCGCACCAATTTGTTTTGCTGCATGTGAAGCAATATTAGCAACCATGATCGAGTGCTGGTAACTACCGGGTGCAACTTCAAACAAATAGCGCAGCAAGGGAGAATTTGAATCACTCAACTCAATCAAACGAAGAGGAGTGATAAACGAAAAAGTTCTTTCTAAAAATAAAATGATTCCCAGTGTAAACAAGCCTGAAATAAAGCCATTCACAAATACAAGCAAAACGGGAGTCCAGATACCACCTACTGTGGTATAACCAGGAAAAATGGAAAATATGATAAAAGCAAGAACTGCAAACATCAAGCCCGTTAAAAAACTTTTCAGAATATAGTCTGCATAAGTTCGGAAAACAGAAAACAGCTGAATAGTAAACAAGGCAGACAACAAGTACACAGAAGTGCATATGATATCCATTCCAAAGAAGGGAAAGAAGAGCATCGTGAGAATTGCGGTACTGTAATAGCCAAAAGGTTTATTGAAAAACACAGTCATAACAATAGAGAATAGAAAGAGTGGTGCAAGGTATATTTGAAATGGGATGGTAAAACGAGCTATAGCAATCAATAGCGTTATGGAAGAAAATAAAAGGACACATTTTTTTAAATTCTGGATCCACTCATTTTTATGTGAAATAAACAGATATAAAAACAGAAAAAAGAATAAAATGAAAGGATATAACAAGGCATGAAGCCAAATCATCCACTGCGCGTCATCACCAAAATATCCAGCTGCTTTTAAACGCTCAATGTCTTCCTGGTTGAGTACTTCTCCTTTTTCAACTAGTAGTTCGTTAATGCGTATATTCTCCTGTACAGGAGATATTCGAGCTTTGGCTTTTTCTTTCTCAAGATTTGTGGCTTGTTCATCAACACTTAAATTGGGTCGTAGCTCTTTTTGAGCAATATAGGTGATCGCCTGTATGGTTTCTTCTCTGCCATCTTTATTATAGGAAAGTGCAATGAGTTCAATTGTTTCGTATTTTTTCGCAATGTTCTCTTTGCGAACCCCCGCTTCAAGAAGTTCTAGATTGATTTCAGTGGCTGCATCAAAGATATATTGAAGGGTGTCTGCTTCAGTAGTTAGTAAGTATTTTGCAATAGAGAGATCGTCCTGCGTTAAACCAAGCAAATTTCCAATCTCTTCAATTTTTTCGGAATCTTTCTTTAATCGATTGTTCCGTTCATCTAGAATTTGCCGGTATATGTACTGAATCTGATCAGTCATTTCCTCAGAAACCATATGGTTTTGAGTGAGTCGTATCTCTACATCTGCTGCAGCATCATTACGCAATTGGTCCGTTTTGACACGGTTGTAATAAGGCATAACAGATCGTTTTGCATATAAATCTCTTGGTGCTACATCGCCAATTGAAAAAGTTGTACGATGCTGAAAATCATAGGAAAAAAGTAAAGCAGAGATGCATAAAAAGGAAAGTACTATGATACTGATGCGAAACGGATCAAATAATTTTAGAAAATTGGGAAGGGCTCTGTCACCAGAGCCCATTATACTGTTCACGGCGAAGTAATTACTTTACCTTACGTCGACGCTTCTTGGCAGAAGCGATCTGTTTGCGACGCATGACACTGGGGGGATAAAAATACTGATGTTTTTTGATATCAGATATAATCCCCTGTCTAGCACAATCTTGCTTAAATCGGTTCAGTAAAGAATCGAAACTTTCATTGTCTCTTCTCTGTGCTTGAGCCATCTAAAAAATCATCACCCTTTCAACTTTGCATATAAACAGTTTACATCGGCATGTGTCACTTGTACTTGATACAATTGACCTACATGAAAAACACACTCAAGGTCCTGCAATCGAACTCGAATGTAATTGCGTGTGAGACCTGTCGTATTACTCTCTAAAAGGATTTCAACAGAAACTCCGATACAATTTTCGTGAATATTATACCGGATCGTATTTTCGATTGCAAGTAAACGGTTTCTTCTCTCTCTTTTTAATGCATCGGAAATATGATTTTTTAAATTCACAGCTGCTGTCCCCTTCCGGATTGAGTAAGGAAAAACATGAATTTTTGAAAACTGAATTTTCCTAACCCACTTCAATGAATTTTCAAAATCGAGATCTGTTTCTCCAGGAAATCCAACAATCATATCGGTAGATACAAGAAACCCTGTGATATTTTTCCTCAGCATATCAATCACAGCAGAATATTCTTCAATGGTATAAGGGCGGTTCATGGATTTCAAAACTGCATTTGAGGCAGATTGCAAAGATATATGAAGATGATTACAAAAGATGGGGTATTTTGCTACAACTTCACAAAATCGACTTGTAACAAATCGCACTCCTATTGAAGAAATACGAACCCGGTACAAGTCTTTTGAGAATTGTTTACCAATTTCTTCCAGCAACTCATAAAACCCAGTTTCAGGTTCAGTAGGATCCTGATACAAACCTACCTGGGTGCCCGTGATCACAATTTCTTTGTATCCAGATTGAACGAGAGAGCGTATTTCAGCCATGATTTCTTTTTTGGTTCTTGATACCACAGGTCCCCTTACATAGGGCACAATGCAATATGAACAGTATTGGTTGCAACCAGATTGGATTTTGACAAAAGCTCGAGTTCTATCACCAAAATGTTGTAAAACCTGAACAGTTCCTTGCTCTGGAAGGTTAAGGTTAGTTGGATCATTTTGTAGAAGACGCACAATCTCGTCAAACTGACCAGTAGGAATGTGATAATGAATCGCTATTTCTTGGAGGATGGGTCCGATACAACCCGTAATATAGATCTTTTGATGTGGTTTTTTTTGTGCCTTCTTTACAAGTGAAACACACTCTCTCTCAGCTTTTTCTGTAACAACACAAGCGTTGATAATGACAATGTGTGCATCATCAATTCGATCGACAATTTTGTAGTATGGATACAAGGATTGCAGGATAGTTTCAGCATTGTATTGATTTACTTTACATCCAAATGTTTTCACATACAGAATCTTCACGAAGAAAACTCCAAAACATACTGCACAAGACCCGCTAAAAAATATCCTGCTGTTTCGGTTCGAAGAATTGTATTGCCCAGAGTTATTTCGTAAAATCCATGCTCTTTAAGAATACTGATTTCTTGATCAGTAATACCCCCTTCGGGTCCGACACATAACCAGATGTGTTTCTCCTTGGAATCTTCATGAAATCCTTTTGACAAAATAGAAAATAGGTTTTGTGTTCGCTCTGCTTCGTAGGCGACAATTTTCATATCCCTTGAAGAGACAGAAAAGTGATCAAAGAAAGAAGCAAATGTAGTTACTTCCGAAATGATAGGAATATGAGGTGTTTTAGACTGTTTAACTGCAGAAGTTGCAATTCGTTGCCAACGCTTTTGTTTTTCTTGCAACTGAGAAGCAGATAAAGAAGAGAAAGAGCGTGTCATAAAAACGGGGTGAAAGAAATGGATTCCGATTTCAGTCCCCTTTTCTACAATTTCATCCATTTTTTTTATCTTTGGCATTCCTTGTATAAGGTGGATGGAGTACTCCATACCATCACGAGAAGATACCTTCTGAAGAATCACAACAGCTTCTTCACGGTGAATCTCTTGAATAAACCCTTTCGCAAATCCATTGGAAGCAATGAGTTCAATTTCTTCTCCTTTGGAAAAACGCACAACATGAACAAGATGATGGAACTCCTCTCCGGTGATTTTCATAGAGGAACCATCCAAAGGAAGAGTTTGTACGAAAAAACGCCTCATAAATTACATGAAACCTGGTAGGTTTGAATTGTCACTATCAGGTCCCCAGCTAGACAAGGAACCAAAGATAAGACATTCATCTGGATCCATCAAAAGTTTTCTAGTTAACTCAGTGGCATGTGCCTCTGAAATCTGTAAAGACAACCCCTTGATTAATGCAACAGGAGTTTTTTCAGTTGTTTCACCCATTACTAAGTTTGCCGCAGAAGCTAGATTATCTGCAATATTTAAACGAGTTACATGCATTGTTTTCCCAAACAAGTCTTTTTCTCCTCGTCGATCAATAATTCCTTCAAATCCAGCTACAGCTATAGCAACTCCATAAGTTCCTACTCGCAAAGGAGCTATTTGTGAATCGGAGATAATAACACCAACAGAAATGTTGTGAGTGTTCTTTATAAAATCATGGATTTTTTGGGCGGTGAGTGCTGGGTTTTTTGGCCAGAGTACAGCATGATTTTTTGGAACATTCGATTGATCTACCCCGGAAAATGGTGTGACGATACCATTTTTCATAGCAGTGATAACGCCTGGAACTCCCCCCAGAATAATATCTGCTTCTTGTAGTATCGCCTGACAAAAATGAGGATTCATGTGGTATTCAGAAGAAAGAGCCCATGCTTCCTCTGTAACGGTAAGGTCAAAAAGTGAGATTACTCGACCCTCAGAAATTGATACTACCTTTGACGCAACAATAATAACATCTCCCTGTTCAATATCATTGCCTAACATATCTTGCAAAAGCAGCTCCAGTGGGAAAGGTTCAGTAAAAATCTTCGTTTGGTATGGAATGACTATCAACATTTACTCCTTTAGACAAATTCTTCTTTCATTATAATAGATTTGAAACATTGTAAGGAGTATCAAAACATGAAAATACTTGTTTTAGTGAAACAGATTCCTGATCTAGAGAACAAGGTAAAGGTTTCCATTGATCAAAAAACATTTAGTATGAAACGCGGAGGAATTCCCTCAATAATGAATCCAGCGGATAAAAATGCTGTAGAAGCAGCGTTGCAGATTAAAGATAAGTATCCTTCAACGATTGTACATGCCATTAGTATGGGTCCAAAACAGGCAACAGAAGTACTGAAAGAAGCTTTTTCCATGGGAGTTGATGAAGGGACCTTATTGTCCGATTTTCTTTATGCAGGTTCAGATACTTTAGCAACTTCTTTGATACTAACAGAAACAATACAGAAAATTGGTGATTTTACTCTCATTTTATGCGGTAAACAAGCTCTTGACGGAGACACAGGACAGGTTGGTCCTGGCATTGCTTCCAGATTAAACATTCCACAAGTATTAGGAGCAACAAGCGTTTCAATTGAAAACCAAACTACCTGTCTCATTCATCGAGAATTTCGAAATTATATCGAGAAGATTGAATACCCTACTCCTGCATTAATCGCATTTAAAGCTCACTGTAATATACCTCGTTTACCCTCTTTAAGAGGTTTATATGCAAAGGAAAAATGGGAACCATCCATCCTTCAAAACACAGATCTTCAAATATCGATTCAAAACCTTGGCATTGAAGGATCTCCAACGCGAGTTGTTAAAACTTTTCAACCCATTCTTACCAAAACAACCGAAACCATTCATTTTGACGAAGGGGATGTTCCAATGAATCATATCATGAAAACAATCCACGAGGTACAACAATAATGAAAATTAAAGTCATTTCCTCGCAGTGTAACGGCTGCACTTTATGTATTAAAAAATGTCCTATTCAGGCTATCGAACTCCAAGATAAAAAAGCAGTCATTCAGGATGCCTGTAATTTTTGTGGGATCTGTATATCCATTTGCCCTCAAAAAGCAATTGTCAAATCTCTTGACGATGAAGTTATTGCTCCGGTAACCAACCAATACTGGGTCATGATTGAACAAAAACCAACGGGAGAAATTGACTCCACAAGCTATGAAATGATTGCGAAGCTCCGAGAGTTGAATTCTTCTGCTCATATTACGGGAGTTTTCTTGTGCTCAGATTCATCAAATCAGGATAATTCTGAACTTTTATCTTCTGGTGCAGATGAAATTTTAGTACTTCATCATCCAGCTTTTCAAAACTATAATCCTCTTCTTTATACAAATGCAATTGTACCCATTTGTAAAAAAGAAATGCCATCCATTTTTCTTTTTCCAGCAACAGAGATGGGTAGAGATTTGGCCCCACGCATTGCTACCGAATTACAAACAGGCCTAACTGCAGATTGCACCGAATTGTCAATGGATCCCGAAAATGGTCTTTTAATCCAAACCAGACCCGCATGGGATGGTAATTTAATGGCAAGCATTATTTGTCCCATCCGCAGACCACAAATGGCAACAATCAGGCCCCATGTTTTCCCCTTACCAGAAAATGCTGCTAGAGAGTGCACAATTCGAGTTGAGAAGATCGACCACATTTCGAATCCCACAGAAAAAATCGTAGAAAGATCCTCTATACAAAGTTCTTTTCCTGATTTAGAAAAACAAAATATTGTTATTGGCATTGGTAGAGGCATTGGCACAAAAGAAAATCTCGCTCTTGTTTGTGATTTTGCAAGAAGTATTCACGCTGGCATCGGATGCTCCAGACCTTTGGTTGATAATGGTTGGCTACCACATGAAGTACAGGTAGGAATGTCTGGTAAAGCAATCGCTCCTAAAGTATACATTGCACTAGGAATCTCCGGTTCTGTACAACATTTAGTGGGCATGCAATCCAGCGAATATATTATTGCCGTTAACAAAGATGAGAATGCTCCAATATTCCAACATTCCCATCTTTCCTTAGTAGGTGACATTAAGAAAATGTTACCATATGTGAAAGATCTCATAGAGAAAAAGACAGGTTAATAATGAAAAAAGTACAAAAAATTTTCCTTTCCCTCCTTTGTGCGTCTTTATTCCTCACCCCTATTGCTGCAATGGCGGATACAGCGATTCATGTTCACAATGCTACCGATCAGGTAACAGGTTTCACATTTGATTCTACGATAGATAATGGTCTGATCTATATCAATCCGAAAGGCTTACAAAAGAAAGCAATATGGTTTCAGGACGATCCGTCAATTGAGTGGACTGTACGCTATGGTAGTGTTACATTTAATCAATGGGGACAAGATTTTCCATATGCAGGGATGAACGAAAAAGGGCTTTGTATCGTTCGGGTATCAGAAGACTCTTCAGAGACTTCCTCACTTCAAAACTCTATCCTTGGTTTGCAATGGATTCAATATCACCTTGATCAATATGGATCCGTACAAGAACTGCTTGATCAACCTTTGATTATTCCCTCCTTTGCATACTTTGGACCCATGCATTATCTCATATCTGACCCCTCTAACCAAACAATCGTTATTGAATTTCAAAAAGGGAAACCGACTATTTACAACTCTGTGAATACCAAAGCTTTTTGGCCAGTTTTAACTGAAATACCGTATCAAAAAGGCATTGATACACTTTCATCTCCACCGGAAATTGCAAAAGAAGCTACAACCCCACTTGATCGTTTTGTTAAAATGGCTGCGTTAATTGCAAATTGGAATCAAAATGAAGAAGGATCTTTGTATCTCCGTGCTTTTGATATGCTTCTAAATGCTGCAACTGGCGAAACAAAATGGAATGTTTTATTCCATTTAAACGAAAGAAGCATCTATTTTCGTACGTTTTCTCATGATCGTATAAAAGTTATTTCATTTTCAAATTTAGACTTTTCATGTGAAAAACCAATTCGATATTGGTCTATCCATATACAAGAACCTGGTGATATCAGTAATCTTTTTCGAAATAAAGCTGTCAAACCCGATGCATCCTGGGAATCCATTCATCTCCTATCCATCAATACCCAACTTGGTAATCCGTTTTCTTTAACGGAGATGCAGACCATTACACAGTTTCCATATAGTTTTACATGCAATATGAAGGATATTCCCACAACAGATGCAGATCGCCTGCAGAAATATGCCCTTTGGTGGATTGCTATTACAGCCATCTTAGCAGCAATTTTATTCATTGTAAAAGGAATAAAAAACCGTAAAAAATCTCTTGAAAACCAATCCAAAATGGGCGATCAAAAACCCAAAGAAATGTACAAGAAATACAAGAACACAAACAAGAAGAAGTCAAAAAGGAAAAAATAATGATCGGACTTGTTTTGGAAGGTGGCGGAGCAAAAGGTTCTTATCATGCAGGAGCATATAGGGCTCTGGTAGAGAATGATTTAATTCCTGATGCTGTCGTTGGCACTTCCATCGGAGCTCTTAATGGTGCATTAATTGCACAGGGAGACTGGAAGATCATGATTGACCTATGGTCGGATATGTCCTTGTCAAAAATCCTAGACATTGACCAAAGACAAATTGATCGACTCAAAAAAAATGAGTTCAGCATAGATAGTTTTCGATACTTTGGAAAGATTTTACACCGTTCTCTTGAAGAAGATGGCTTAGACACCTCTCGTATCCGATCTCTTCTTAATTCCATCATCGACGAAGAAAAACTTCGCAACAGTCCAATTGATTTTGGTTTGGTTACCGTTTCTATTTCCGAATTTAAACCGTATGAAGTCTTTAAAAAAGACATTCCCTCCGGACAGCTCATTGATTATCTTATGGCAAGTTCAAATTTCCCTATTTTTCAAAGGCAAGTCATTGATGGTAAAAAGTTTATCGACGGTGGGGTATATGACAATACTCCTGTTGATTTACTCCAAGACAAAAGCTTTGATCATATTATTGTCGTCAGAACTCATGGTCTGGGATTGAACAAAACCACTACAGTAAAAAACGCTAAATTAACCATTGTTGATTCCGATTCTGATCTGGGAGGAACTCTAGATTTCTCAAAAGAAAACTGTAAAAAAAACATTACGCTTGGTTATTACGATGCCCTAAAAGCTATTCGTCCACTATATGGTAGATGCTACTATTTTGAACCTTATCGAAACGAACCTTATATCATTGAGCAACTGCTGCAAATGTCTGAAACCGTTGTCAATGATCTGGCAATGAAAATTGGAGTCCACAAAGAGTATTCGCATGCGAGAAAAATACTAGAAGGGATTATTCCTGTTTTGGCTGATCTTATTGATGCTCCCAGGAGTGCAACCTACGAAGAAATCCTGGAATTTATCTGCGAAGAAGCTGCCAAGAAGATAAAACTCAATCGTTTTCAGATTTACACATTGCCAGAGATGATTGAAAAAATCCAATCCAAATATCAAACAACTCCTCAAAAAATTCTCCAAAAATGGTATACAATGCCCTTAAAGAATGATTTATTTCGAAAAGCATTCAAAGATCAAATTTTGGAAGAAGTGATTACTAAAATGTTTCAAGTGAAAAGTTCTTCCTAGCTAGGATAAAAAATGCCATATGTTAATTTAAGCGGATCAAGTGGTCCATCGTACTTCGATGGCGATGTAGTTGAATGGATGGGGATTTTTGTACCTTCCCTGCTCATGTGTTTGTTAACTCTTGGATTGGCATATCCTTATGCACGTTGCTTTTTTCTAACCTGGTATATTGGTTGTTTTGTAGTAGATGGAAAAAGACTATCTTTTGTGGGTACATGGAAAGAATTTTATCCGGTATGGTTAAAAGAAATCTTGATCACAATCCTGACGGTAGGGATATATTTCCCTTGGATGTATATTCACCTACGAAAGTGGGAAACGTCTCATATTTCTTCATCTCAGGACTAATCGGATCCTACTTCTTAAACTGTCCTTCTCGTAGCACCTTATAGCTCCCATCGGATAAAAAGGAGATGACAGCAGATGCCTTATTTTGGTCTCCCTTTTTGGGACGATCTAAAATGAGAGCTTTTTCACCAAACTCTGCTTGCGCCTGATGAGCATTTTCCAGAGGAACTTGATTGCTGATATTTGCGCTAGTAGTGACAAATGGAAAAGGAAGGTACGGAAGAAAATCAAGTAGCATCTCATCATCTGGAATACGGATTCCAATAGTTTCTTGCGGCAAACTTGGAGATAGATACACTCCTTCTCCAATAGCAGGAAAAACCCCCGTTAAAGCTCCGGGCCAATTTTTTTGAATCAGTGGATGCTGGAGGAGTTTTGGATCCGAAATATATTGTTCTGCTTCTTCTAAAGATGAAACAAATAGTATTAGGGGCTTCATCTCCTCTCTATTTTTCATCCGAAAAAGATTGTATACAGCCTGTTGAGATTGACCATTAACCCCAATACCCATCACGGTATCTGTGGGGAAAACAATAGGTTTTTCTTGTTGAAGCCAAGATTTACAAAAATCTTTCTCCAAAGAGGAAAGATGGGGAGGATTTTCGATTGTGAGGATCACTGAGTTTAGTTCCCCAGAAAATTCTTTTTCAGCATCACTTTCTCTTTGCCTGCTAAAAGACGTTGTATATTTTCCCGATGTTGCCAAAGAGTTAAACCGCTAAAGAAGATTGCAAAAAGAATACCCCAAAAACCATGCTTGAAAAGAACAAACCAAAGAATCATTGACAAAACAGAAACAATGGATGCTAGCGAGACATATCCCCATATCATGAGGACAAGTATCCAAACTACAACCATCAAAAGAGCTATACTAACATCATACACAAAAACCAATCCAATCAGCGTAGACATACCTTTCCCGCCAGTAAAACCCAGAAAACAGGAAAAATCATGGCCAATAATACTAAGAGAAACAGCTACCAGTAAAATGTCTCTATACATAGATGCCATGCCCGGAAATAACCAAATAGCAATCAAAAAGGGGAGAATTCCTTTGGATGTATCAAGCAAAAAAGAAAGAATTCCCCATTTTAAACCCAAAACTCGAGTAATATTGGTTGCTCCAATATTTCCAGAACCTTTTTCTCGAATATCAATTTTATGCAATAAATATGCAATGATGAAGCCAAAAGGAATACTCCCATAGATATAGGATGCAATAGCTAAAAAAATGATATGCAGGGTGTTAATCATGGTATCCTCCACAAACTCTGTTAAAACCAGCAAGATCTTTAACTAAAAAACAATCATGAAATCCACATTCTTCCATGATATCAAAACATGACTCAGAAATGATGTCACAAATTTCGAATACGAGCATCCCACCCTTCTTCAGATGATTTCTAGATGTGGGTATAAAACGTCGAATAAATGTCATTCCGTCTTCTCCCCCATCCAGTGCTATCAAAGGTTCTTTTTGAACATCCGTGGAAAGAGATGGTAGTATTGGGGTTGGAATATAGGGTGGATTGGAAACAATCAAATCATAGCTTTTTGTCACTTGATCAAATTGATCACTTTGAAACAGATGAATACGGTTTTTGAGATGATATCTGTCTCGATTCATTTTAGCGACGTCCAATGCATTTGAAGAAAAATCTGTTGCATCAATTGTAGCACGAGGAAAATTCATGCCTATTGCCACTGCAATCGCGCCCGATCCAGTAGCTATATCCAAAACATCAACTCGAGAGAGAGGTGTTAAGAATTCTATTGCTTTCTCGATAAGAATCTCAGTTTCTGGTCTAGGAATCAAAACTCTTTCGTCAACAAAAAGAGTAGTATTATAGAAGCATCGTTCTCCTGTAATATATGATATAGGACGGCCCTTTACTCTTTGTTGAAGAAAATCTGTAAATGTAACGTACTGCTCTGCAAGAATCGGTTCATCGAAGCTAGCATAAAGCTCTGAACGATCTTTATTTGTTGCCTTCATCAACAAAATCTCAGCTTCCAAACGGGCATCTTGAGTCTTTAGAGCAGCAGATCCAGACTGTAATGCATCGTGTAATTTCAAGGTATTCAACGCATTATGTTGAAGTTTGATCTTTATTCCAGGCAAGCTGTAAGGCTTCAACAAATTCATCCATATCCCCGTTCATAATCTGAGGTAAATTGTGAGAACTGTACCCAATCCGGTGATCCGTCACCCGGTTTTGTGGGTAATTGTACGTACGAATTTTCTCATTTCGATTACCCCAACCCACCTGAGATTTTCGTGCTTGCGCCTCTTCGTCTCGAATTCTTTGTTTTTCAACATCCAATAAACGTGTATGAAGAATCTTCATGGCTCGAAGTTTATTTTGGAGTTTTGACCGTTCGTCTTGGCAAACAACTACAGTGTTCGTAGGCAAATGTGTAATTCGAATCGCAGTTTCATTTTTTTGAACATTTTGTCCCCCATGTCCAGAAGCGTTAAACACATCGATTCGGATATCATCTGGATTGATATCGATATCTGCTTCTTCCGCTTCTGTCATCACTGCCACAGTAACCGTGGAAGTATGAATACGACCACCCGATTCAGTGGTGGGAACACGCTGTACACGGTGAACTCCAGACTCAAATTTGAAATATTTACGGGCATTGTGACCTGCAATTTCAAAGATAATTTCCTTAAACCCTCCAATGCCAATTTCATTAGAGGACATAACATCCACTTTGCACCCTTTCGAAACTGCATAGTTGAAATACATGCGATAGAGATCAGCAGCAAATAATGCTGCTTCGTCTCCACCGGCAGCAGCCCGGATTTCAATAATGACATTCTTTTGATCATCGGGATCTTCTGGTACAAGAAGGTCTTTTATGGAAACGAGTAACTGTTCCTTTTTCTGAAGCAGTTCCTCTAGTTCCAATTCCAGTTCTTTTTTGTCACCTGCATCCGACTCTTCTTTCATGAGAATAGTAAACTCTTCAATATCATTTTCAAGAGACCGATACTCATGATATGCCTCAGAATATGGTTTAAGTGCTCTTTCCTTCTTCCCCAACTCGGCCACTTTTTTTTGATCTTCCAGCACAGTTGGGTCAGATAAAGAAACTAAAACTTCCTGATACTCTTTTTCAAACTGCTTTAATTTTTCTATCATGCTTTAGTAGTTTTGGGTTGTTGAAGTGAAATACTTTCTAAGAATTTTTCATTAGATGGACTTTCTTTCATCCATTTGATTAATCTTTCTAAAGCTTCAGAATTTTCCAGGTTGGACAAAAATTTTCGTACCATCCAAATTCTACGCAGTTCATCACCATCATATAGAAGCTCTTCTCTTCGGGTTGAAGATCTAGAGATATCCAAAGCGGGAAATACTCTTTTTTCCGAGAGTTTTCTTTCCAAAACAAGCTCCATGTTACCGGTCCCTTTGAATTCTTCGTAAATGATTTCGTCCATTTTAGAACCAGTTTCAATTAAAGCTGTAGCTAGTATGGTGAGACTTCCTCCCCCATCTATATTACGTGCAGCTCCTAAAAACTTTTTTGGTCCGTGTATGGCAGCTGTATCCAATCCACCGGTCAAAGTTCTTCCTGAAGGCGTGCAAGAAAGATTATATGCTCTTGTCAAACGGGTAATTCCGTCTAAAAGAATAACAACATCTTTTTTCATTTCTACTAAACGTTTGGCTCTGTTTAGCGCTAATTCAACGACTCGAATGTGATTCTCTGGTAGTTGATCAAAGGTAGAGGAGATAATGTCTGCTTTGACAGATCGTTTCATATCTGTAACTTCTTCTGGACGTTCGTCGATGAGCAAAATCATGAGATATGCTTCGGGATTATTCTTGGCGATTCCTTGGGCAATCCGCTTGATGACGGTAGTTTTTCCTGCTTTCGGTGGAGATACAATCAATCCCCTCTGTCCTTTTCCCAGGGGGGCAATCAGTTCAATAAGACGGTTAGTGATGTTGGCTGTTTCAACAGAAGCAGACAACCGAAATCTTTCCAGTGGGAAGATGGGGGTAAGGTCTTCGAATCGCTGACGATTGATGATAGAAGTAGGGTGTGCCTTGTTGATAGAATCAATGGTAGTTAATGCACTATACTTTTCTTTTTCGTTTCGGGGATTTCTCATCCGCCCTTCAATATAGTCTCCTGGTCGAAGACCAAGTTTTTTAATCAAAGAAGGATGTACATAAATGTCTGAAGTATCCGGTATATATTTTGGGGAACGTAAAAATCCGTATCCGTCAGGGTGAACATCCAATACACCACGTGCAGTAGGTTTTGAAGTAGGATGATCTTGCTTTGCATAAGAAGATGGTTCATGGTGAGTAGTATGCACTCTGCTGGTTTCAGAAGTGTGTTCCTCTGTTTCTATTTCTATATCATTTGTGGAGGGTTTTTCAGCGGGAATTTGTTTTTTGGGTGCAGGTTCTTCTATAGTGATCTTTTTGGTAGCTTCTTTAGTAGCTTCTTTAGTAGCTTCTTTGGTTTCTTTCTTTTCTTCTTTGACAGGCGTTTCTTTTGACTCTTTTGGAGTATCTTTTTTGGGAGAGTCCATAGCATTTTTCTCTTTTAGGGAAGCCTTCGAAGGTTTGGTTTTCTTCTTTTCTGGTTCTTCAGGTAGAGGTTTTCCCTCTTTTAATGCCATGATAGCATCAATTAGTTCTTGCTTTTTAAAGCGAGTATATCGTAGGACTTTGATTTCACGAGCAATCTGATATAGTTCGCGAGCTCGTAATGAATCTAAATATTCTCTTGTTAGGGATTCTAAGTTAAACATAGCTTACCTCCAAAGGTTGCTTATTTTAGTTCGGTTGAGACTTGATCAATGATTTCGTTACACAATCGATCAGCATGCTTATTTTTTTCTCTTGGAATGTGAACAAATTTCACACAGCGAAATGATCGCAAAAGGTCCATGATACTCTTGTAGATTGGAAATAAATCTTGGCTTTTCACTTTCCATATATGGTTACACTGGTTTACAACCAAGAGGCTATCACTAAAAAGGGTAATGTTGTCATAGTTCTCTTTTTGACATTTTTCTAAGGCTGATAAAACAGCTGTATACTCCGCAAAATTGTTCGTCTGTATACCAAGGAATTTGCCATATTCGTGTAAAACGGTGTCATTTTCTTGAATAATATATGCACAGCTAGCCAGTCCGGGATTGCTCCGACTGGCACCATCAGTAAAGACATTAATCATTCTTTCTCACAATGATCCTGTTGCAACTCTCACAATAAAAAATCTGATCGGGATTTTTGAGAATAGAATCAATCAGTCTTTGCGATAAGGTTGTCCCGCACCCAGAACAATGATTCTCCTGAATAAAGACAACAGCCATCTGTTGTCCTCTGGAAAAAGAGTTGTCGAATTCATTGATCAAATCCTCTGGAATTGATTCGCGTGATAGCAGGATGTCTTTTTCAAGAGCAGAAATCTCCGATACAATCTCTTGGGTTCTAGCGTTTGTAAAAGCTTTTTCTTTTTGGAAATCCATTTTTAACCGTTGAAACTCTGTGTTCAAATTGCAAAAATCCTTTTGTTCAACATCAATTTGGTTCATGACTTCAATCATCTCTGATTCGATGTTAGAAACATTTTCTTTCAAAATGGTTACTTTTTTTTGTAAATCGGACAATTGCTTCGGATTTTTAGAAGCTTCGCTTGAGAACATCGCTTTGGTATACTCTTGCTCTTTGTATTCCAAATCTTTCATACAATTTTCTTTTTCTTTCAGTAAAGATTGCAAAGTTTGGAGAGACTCTTGTGCTTTTTTCCACTGTACAAATTTACGTTTTGTACTTTCTTCTACATTGGAAAAATTGTGCTTGATTTGCTTATTTTCTCTTTTTAACTCATTCAAACGATCATACTTCATCTGCAAGTGGTATAAATTTAAAAGTTTATTCATCGATTTTTGGGTATGGGCCCTGAAGGACTCGAACCTCCGACCCGCTGGTTATGAGCCAGCTGCTCTAACCAACTGAGCTAAGGGCCCGATTAAACCTCCAATGAAATGAATTCATGGCGAATACAAATTTAGTAGTTTTTCTTTTTTTGTCAAATGCTTCAAAAAATTGACAAAGAGGAGTGAATACATTTTAATAAGTTTTATTCTAAGCAAAAGAGGTAATGTAAGAATATGAAGAAAAATCGATTTTTTCGTCTATTGATGAGCACATTCTTTCTGTTTTTTATGCCTACAATTGCCCATGCAGCAGAAGCGGCAAACCCCGCTGCCAACACCACTCAGATATGGATTGCGATTGCTATCCTTATAGTTGCAGCAGTTTTGTTTCTAACCGAAGCAATTCCTCTTGTTGCCACTTCAATGCTTGTCCCGTTTTTGCTCGTAATCTTCCAGATTGCCAATTTTAAAGAAGCTTTTTCGGGCTTTTCTGATCAGTGGGTACTGCTCTTTCTCTTTATGTTCATTATTGGAGATTCGTTATTTCAAGTGGGTGTTGCCGATAAAATCGGTCATTCCATTATTCGGGTAGCAAAAAATAATGAAACACGGTTAATCATTTATGTCATGCTGGTTGCAGGATTAATGTCTGCATTCCTAAGTAATACCGGAACTGCAGCTTGCTTGCTTCCCATCATGCTAGCTATTTCAAAAAATAGCGGCATCTCCGTAAAAAAACTTCTTATTCCAATGGCTTTTGCTACCTCACTTGGAGGAGCAATGACTCTGATTGGTACACCTCCCAATGGCATTGTTCAATCCACTTATGGGGGTAGCGGTGGAACGTTTGCCTTCTTCGATTTTGGAAAAGTTTCCATCTTTATTTTCATCATTGGTATCATCTTCATGGTTACCATTGGTAAAAAAATACTGGCAAAAATTGATCAACAAACCTCCAACAAACAAAAAGCCGAATTGGATGCTGATGCTGAAGTAAAACCAGCGGTTCAATTCAACCGTAAAAAAGCCCCGATCGCCATTGCCACTTTTGTTTTGGTGATTGTCTTCATGATCATGGACCCACTATGGGAAAAATTCTTCCCATCTGTTGCAGACTTCTTCGGGAGCATTCCATTAGTAGCATATTCCGTAATTGGAGCAGTTGTCATTCTGGCAACCAAAGTTGTCACTGTCAAACAAGCATTTAAAGCAGTTGATTGGACAACTATCTTCCTTTTTGCAGGTATGCTATCTATGAAACCTGCTCTGGTTAACTCAGGTGCAGCCGAATTTATTGGCAAAGCAATCATTCAACACACCGGAGGCTTGGGAATCAATCCCAACTATGCTGTGTTAATCGCTCTCATTATTGTAAGCGTCATCGTAACAAATTTTATGTCCAATACTGCTACAGCAGCATTGTTTGCCCCAATTGCCCTGGAGGTTGGAGTATTATTGGGTTGTAGTCCTGCGCCACTCCTTATGGGTGTTGGCTTAGCAACTTCTGCTTGCTTCTTAACGCCTGTTGCAACTCCCCCCAATACTTTAGTTCTTGGACCTGGACGATATTCCTTCATGGACTATGTCAAATCAGGATGGCTCCTGCAACTGATTGTAGTGATCCTTCTTGTTCTCCTTATCCCTCTATTCTTCCCCTTCATGCCCTAATTAGTCCATTACATTAAGATTTCAAATCCCATCGGAAATTTTCTTCCGGTGGGATTTTTTTTTCGCACCCTGTAGGAATTATGTATAATAGAGCCAAACCTAAACTACAGGAAGTGATGATTATGCCACAATGGAATTTAACAAGACTTTACACCTCTTTGGACGATGAAAAACTTCAGCAAGACTTGCAAGAATCCGTCCAGAGTGCAAAAAATATTCAACAGAAGTATTCTCCTCTCCTGCAAAATCCTCATCTAGAAGCTTCTACTTTTCGACAATTTTTAGAAGAAACAGAAAAAATACTGGACAAAGGCTATATTGCCTTCCAATTTGCCAATCTATCCTATGCTTCTTGTACATCGGATGAAAAAGCACAGCGAATTTTCTCTAAAGCATTAGATGCCATCACAGAGATTGATGCTGCTTTATCGTTTTGGAAACCCATGATGTCAGAACACAATGCTGCAGTACTCCAGACTCTTATGGATCACCCACAATTAACAGAATACCGGCACGTTTTACAACTTATTGTTGAATCCAAAAAGCATATTTTGAAAGAAAATGAAGAGCGTCTTCTATCCACATTTTCCAATTCTTCTCGTAAAGCTTTTGGTAATTTGTATGACGCCGTCACAAATGCTTATGAGTTTCAAATCACACTAGATGGAAAAGAACAAACCATGACCGGACCTCAGATACGTTCATTACGATTACACTCTGATGTCTCAGTTCGACGTGATTCAATGAAAATTTTCTTCCAGCGATATGCAAACGATAAAATCGTACTGGAGAAATCCTACAATGCGATTGCTAAACACTACGATACCGAATCACGAATTCGTAATTTCACCCAACCCATACATATGAGAAATCTAGACAATGAAGTTGATAATTCAATTGTTGACACACTTGTAGAAACTACATCAGATCATACACATGTCCTTCAAAAGTATTATAAATGGAAAAGTGGAAAATTAGGAATTCCTTTAACCCTAGCCGACATCTATGCTCCACTTAAACCCGTTGATACAAAAATTTCCTTTGATGAAGCAAAAGATATCGTGCTGAAAGCATATCACCAGTTCGATCCAGAAATTGGTGCTATTGCTGCTTCCTTTTTCGAAGATGAACGAATTGATTCTGATATTCGAAAAGGCAAACGCGGAGGAGCTTTTTGCTCTTATGTAATTCCCAATAAAAAACCATTTGTTCTTCTAAACTATACCGGTACAATGCGAGATGTTATGACTCTTGCCCACGAATTAGGTCATGGTATCCATGGTACTTTATCTTCTGAGCAGAACTTCTGGAATTATCACACACCCCTCACTATGGCAGAAGTAGCCTCCGTGTTTGGTGAAATGATTGTCATGGATTCAGTTTTACCTTTGCTTCCATCAGAAGAAAAAAACTCCTTTATTGCGTCTAAAATTGAAGATATGTTTGCAACCATGTTTCGGCAGAATATGTTCTGTCGTTTTGAAATAGCCTCTCATAAGGCTATCCAAGAGAATGGTAGTGCAAGTTTTGAGGAGTTGTCCGAAATCTACCACAAAGAACTACAACAGGTTTTTGGTTCCACGGTAGAAATACCTAGCGAGTATAAAGCGGAATGGGCATCCATACCCCACATTTTCAGTGTACCCTTTTATGTGTATGCCTACAATTTTGCTAATTTACTTGTAATCGCCCTTTATCAGAAATATAAAGAAGAAGGTTCTTCTTTTGTTCCAATGTACAAAAATCTTTTGCAAAGTGGTGGCAAACAATCTCCTAAAGAACTTTTAGCTCCCCTAGGTATTCAGTTGGATTCGGCTGATTTTTGGAAAAAAGGATTTGCATACGTATCCGACAATCTTATTCGATCCCTTGAATAGATTTCCATGAAAGAGCAGATTCATTTTTCAATATTGCACACCGATGCCTCTACAAATGCCAGAATCACAACATTTGAAACTCATCATGGTGTTTTAGAAACCCCTGTTTTTATGCCTGTAGGAACCTGTGCTACGGTCAAAGCTTGTACCGTAGATCAGCTTTACGATATAGGAATTCCTATCATTCTCTCCAACACTTATCATCTCTATTTACAACCCGGAGATTCTATTGTTCATGAGGCTGGCGGATTACATTCTTTTATGAATTGGGATCGTATAATCCTTACTGATTCAGGAGGATTTCAAATTTTCTCGTTATCCCAAATGAGTAAAATTCATCCCAATGGAGTAGAGTTTAAATCCTTTCGAGATGGTTCCACTCATTTTTTTACTCCTGAAAAAACCATCGCCATCCAGAAAAATTTAGGGTCCGATATCATGATGCCCTTAGATATATGTACCAAGTTTGGCACACCACAGAAAGAAGTTGAACAATCAAGTAAAACAACAGTTCGGTGGGCAAAAATGGCCAAAGAAGCAGCAAAAGAAAATGAAAATCAGATTTTGTTTGGAATTGTGCAGGGAGGTTTTCAAGTACAAAGTCGCCAAGAGTGCATGGAGCAATTGAAAGAAATTGGTTTTCCCGGGTATTCTATAGGATCTTTAAGCGTTGGAGAACCCCGAGAAATCTTTGAAGAAATCACAGAACACCTTGCACCACAGCTGAGCAACAGTCCTGTTTATCTGATGGGAGTGGGAGATCCTTATCGAATCCTTACTGCCATCGGCATGGGCGTAGATATGTTTGACTGCGTTCTTCCCACTCGAATTGCACGAAATCGAACTTTGTTTACGCGTGGGGGACGAATTACCCTAACCAATAAACGTTTTGAAAAAGATTTTCAGCCTGTAGAAGAAACCTGCCAGTGCTACACATGTAAAAATTATTCCAGAGCATATCTTCGACACCTGTATAAATCAGATGAAATTCTTGCATCCACTTTGGGCAGTATACATAATTTGCACTTTTTACACCAAATGATAGAAGATGCCAAAAAGGCTATCCGTAATAATACTTACCAACAATTTATGTCTTCGTTTTTAAGCTCCTATGAAGAAGGAGAAAAACTCCGACAGCAAGAGAAGGGATAAGACATGATTACATTAAAGCAAGTACAAGCAGTGAAAGATATTCAAGAACTTATCCAGAAAGCCGATGAATATCTTGGTGCATTGGGTTTTACCGATCACGGTATGAACCACATTGAAATGGTTACCAGAAGAGCTCTTATGTTGGCAGATAAATTGTCTTTCACCGATGAAGAAAAAGAACTTGTTGGGATTTCCGCCTATATGCACGATATTGGAAATCTGACAGGTAGGCACAGTCACTCTGTTGCTGGTTCCATTATGGCATTTCAGCTTTTACGAGAACTGCACGTAGATGTTACACACATCAGCAAGATCATGACTGCAATAGCAAATCATGATGAATCCAACAGTGAGATAACAGACAATATATCTGCCGTATTGATTATCGCCGATAAATCCGATGTCCGACAAAGCCGTGTTCGAGAAAAAAACCGCAGCAAATTTGATATTCATGATCGAGTCAACTTCGCCGTGCAAAGCTCCTCATTAGTAGTCATCAATGGAAACAAAGAGATTTGGCTCAATTTGGAAATTGACACTTCCCTCTCTCCGATGATGGATTATTTTGAGATTTTTTTAAGCCGCATGCTTTTATCTAAAAAAGCAGCTGCCAAATTAGGCTATCAATTTCACTTGAAAATTAATAGCAGTATATTGGCATAAGGAGGCCATATGAATCATGTATGTTACCTTTTCCCTGGTCAGGGTTCTCAGTATATGGGAATGTTGGAAAAAGTACCCAAAATTGCTTCGACAAAGAAATTTTTAGAAACCTTCCAAAAAGAAATTGGGAAATCGCTTGATTCTTTTACAGAAGAAGAAATTCAACGTACCCAATACACCCAACCAATTCTTTATACTCTCAGCGCATGTTATCTTCACTGGATAAGAGAAAACAATTCTCCTCCTTCTTTTTTAGCAGGACACAGTTTGGGTGAAATATCAGCTCTATATGCTGGTGGTGTAGTTTCTTTTGAAGAGGGATTATCCATTACCATCTATCGAGGAAGAATCATGTACGAGGTTACTACCGATACTCCTGGTGGAATGTGTGCGGTTATAGGGCTTTCCATTGGACAAGTACACATGCTATGCAAACAATTGCAGAAATTTGGTGTAGCAGAAGCAGTGAATATAAATGCAAAGAATCAAATTGTCATTTCTGGATCTTCTGAAGCAATGGAACAAGCACCTTCTCTTGCAAAAGAAATGGGAGCACGCATGTGTATTCCCTTAAAAGTTTCTGCTCCATTCCATTCTTCTCTCATGAAGCCTATTGAAGAAAAATTCTCAACTTTTCTACAAGAATTTACTTTTCATGATGCTTCGATCCCAATTGTGCAAAATGTGGATGCTCAACCCCATCAGGCTGCTTCAATGCTGAAGTACAATTTAATCCAGCAACTATCTCATCCAGTTTTATGGATTCACTCCATTGATATGATGGCATCCAAAGGGGTTAGAGAAGCACTGGAAATTGGACCGAAAAACGTATTGTCCGGTTTATGTCGAGGTACTCAAATTCAGTGTACCCCAGTTGAGTCCATGATAGAATAAAGAACAATGGTTTGGGTCTTACGGTATCCCTCGTAGGACCCAGATCCCAAACAATCCAATCAAAGCCACATTGATAACGGCACTAATTCGCCCTTTAAGCAAAAAACGAACCCCATAAAGTATGAAAAGAACTGCAATAAAAACGAAGATTTTTATCTGACCTAAGCTTGCCCCAAGGTATACTTCAAAAGAGCTAAGATAGTGAATTAAGAGCATTGTTCCACAGAAAATTAAGAAAACTCCCCAAAATACTCCCTCTGGAAAAGTATTGGTGAAAATCCGTATGATTTCTGTGATAAAAAAAGTTAAAATCCACAGTATAAATATCCAGTTCCATATTGATACGCCTAGTATTGCCATTTTTTTTCTCCTATTTAAGAAGGATCGTCTGAAGAAATTTCTCGGGCTTTGCCTTTAATCTCATCATCTCTTGAGAATGATTTTGCATCGGAGTCTTCGTTTCTTGTAAAAAACTCCTTATCAATGGGTATAGAAAGAATAGCGATTGTATATAGAAGAGAAAAAACGAAAAATCCAAAAAAACCGACAAAATAATAAGCAAGTAAAACACATGCAACAATAAGAATTCGAATAAAAATAGAGGGAATCTTTAAAAATTCTGCAATTCCTCCCAAAACTCCTGCAAAAACTCTATCGGTTCTTGATCGGTATAAAACTCTCATGCAGCCCTATCTGTAATAACGTTCATCATCATAAAATCGTCCAAATGGTTGTATGGGAATGATCAACCATGCAACAAAATAGGCAATGATCAAAACACCGTTGGAAAGCAGCGTGATGATAACAAACAAAAGTCGCACCAGAGAGATATCAAGTGACCATCCGAAGTAGTCTACAATCCCTGCAATAACTCCTCCGAAAATGGCATTTTTCCTGCTACGATATAGTTTCTTCTTCATGAATGGATTCCTTTCTAGTAGGATTTTGTACCTTAGTAAAGGTAAACATATTTTTGTTGTAATCAACAAGTATGGTGTCAAATGGAGCAATCTCACGCGTAAGGATCTTGTTGGATAAGGGATTTGTGATTTCATTTTGGATCACTCTCTTAAGTGGTCTAGCTCCATATACAGGATCGTAGCCAAGATCTGCTATTTCTTGGACTGCAGCATCAGAAAACTGTATTTGGATATGCTGGTGTGCAACTCTTTTTTGAATGATTTCCAGTTGAATTTTCACAATCTCTTTGATCTGTTCTCTTTCTAAACGGTGGAAAAGAATGATTTCGTCAATCCTGTTCAAAAACTCAGGTCGAAATTGATCGCGTAGAAGTTTCATCGTGTTGTCCCGCATTTGATCTTGAGATAAGTGCTCATCTTGTAAAAACTGACTTCCGACGTTGGATGTCATAATGATGACAGTATTGCGAAAATCCACCGTCCGACCTTGGCCATCGGTCAGTCTTCCATCATCAAGAATCTGTAGCAATGTATTAAAAACATCTGGATGAGCTTTTTCAATTTCATCCAGAAGAACTACACTATAAGGACGTCTTCTCACTAGTTCAGTCAGTTGACCACCCTCTTCATATCCTACATAGCCTGGAGGAGCCCCGATCAATCGGGATACAGAATACTTCTCCATATACTCACTCATGTCAATTCGTACCATGGCTTGATCATCATCAAAAAGAAACATTGCCAGTGATTTTGCAAGTTCAGTCTTTCCAACTCCAGTGGGACCCAGGAACATAAAAGAACCAATGGGTTTATTTGGATCGGATAACCCACTTCTAGATCTGCGAACAGCATTCGCTACTGCACTGATTGCTTCATCTTGTCCGACAACTCTATCGTGCAAACGCGTTTCCATTTTGATCAGTTTCTCAGTTTCAGTTTCTACAAGCTTCGATACGGGAATTCCTGTCCAATGGGATACTACTCCAGCAATGTCATCATCTACTACTTGCTCAACCACCATTCTTTGATGGTCAGGAATCTGGTCTAACTTTTGACTGTATTGCTTTAATTCTTCTTCTTTTTGAATAATTTTCCCGTATTTCAGTTCCGCTGCTTTATCCCAATCTCCTCTCATTTCTGCCTGTTTTTCTTCATTTTTCATGCGATCAATCTCGCTCTTGCATTCACGAATATGATTCAAAATTTCTTTTTCAGACTCCCAGCGTACTCTGAGTGCATCGGCTTTCTCTTTTAGTTCCCGATGATCTTTTTCAAGTGCTTCAATGCGTCTTTTTGATTCAGGATCTTTATCTTTGGACAATGCCTTTTTTTCAATTTCATATTGTCTGATTTTTCGGTCAATTTCATCCAGCTCAATTGGAGAGCTATCAATTTCCATTCGTAGCCGAGATGCAGCTTCATCCACAAGATCAATGGCTTTATCCGGCAAAAAACGATCGGATATATATCGGTCCGATAATTCTGCTGCAGCAATAATAGCAGAATCTCTTATTTTCACTCCATGATGAACCTCATATCGTTCTTTTAAACCTCGCAAGATAGCAATGGTATCTTTGACACTTGGTTCTCCTACATAAACTGGTTGAAAACGTCTTTCAAGGGCAGAGTCTTTTTCGATCTTTTTTCGATATTCATTCAGTGTGGTTGCCCCGATAGCACGAAGCTCTCCTCTTGCCAGCGATGGTTTCAACAAATTTGCTGCATCCATAGAGCCTTCTGCATTTCCTGCTCCAACCAAAGTGTGGATTTCATCAATAAAAAGAATAACTTGCCCATTGGAGGAAACAACTTCTTTTAGAACAGCTTTTAGACGCTCCTCAAACTCTCCTCGGTACTTTGCTCCTGCAACCAATAATCCCAGATCGAGAGAAACTACTTTTTTGTTTTTTAGCCCTTCAGGAACGTCACCATCGGCAATTCTACTTGCCAATCCCTCTACAATAGCAGTTTTACCAACGCCAGGTTCTCCAATCAGAACAGGGTTATTCTTCGTTCTTCGAGATAGTACCTGAATGGTACGACGAATTTCTTCATCTCTGCCAATCACAGGATCTAATTTTCCGTTTTTTGCCAATTCAGTCAGGTCTTTTCCATATTTTTGCAAAGACTGGTATTTATTCTCCGGAGTTTGATCTGTGACTCGGTGCGAGCCGCGCAGATCTTTCAATACAGATATAACATGAGACTTTTCAATCCCTTGAGATCGAAAATACTCACACAACGGAAGTGATGGAATATCTAAAATCGCTAAAAGAACATGTTCTGTTGAACTGTATTCATCGTGCAGTGATTGACTCTCGATTTGAGCTTGTTCCAAGACCATTCTCGTAGTGTCTGACATGTATACCTGAGATGTGCTTGAGATGGTTGGAAAGGTCTGTATTGTTTTTTCCAAAGATGCAGAGAGTGAAGCCAGAGCTAATCCCAGTTTTGAGAGAATTGCAGGAACTAAAGAATCGCTTTGTTGGATCATTGCAAGCAATAGATGCTCTGGCTCAATTTGCGAATTTGAGTGGGAAACCGCTTTATTTTGTGCTTCAACAAGAGCTTGTTGAAGTTTAATAGTCATTTTATCCATAGAAAACATTTATAATATCCTCCTTGTACTTTTCCGTCTTGCTAGAAGAGAGAAACTCTCAACTAAGCAACACAAGAAAACTAAGCTATTATAAATATTCCCAAAATGGTACTATTATTTGCTGGATTTAATAAACTTTTCCCAATCTTCGTCGAATTTCTGGATTCCTTTTTCAGTTAAAGGATGGTGCATCATTTTTACGATGACATTAAAAGGAATTGTTGCGATATGTGCACCAGCCATGGCGGCCTGTGTTACATGCAATGGATGACGGATACTAGCAGCAATGATTTCGGTGTCAAATTCGTAGTAATCCAAGCACTCTACAAGGTCTTCTACCAGTTGCATACCATCATGTCCTGTATCATCAATTCTGCCAACAAAAGGAGAAACATATGCAGCACCAACTTTTGCAGCCAGCAGAGCTTGGTTTACCGAAAAAATCAATGTACAGTTGCAAGGAATCCCTTCTTCTGAAAGAATCTTCATAGCCTTTAAGCCCTCTGCACACATAGGGATTTTGATCACAATAAAATCAGGATTAAGAGAAAACCATTTTCTAGCTTCTTTTGTCATCTCTTCAGCTGTTTTTCCAACAACTTCAACACTGACAGGACCTTGCACTAGATCAACAATAGATCGTACAATATCTTGGGAGTTTTTTCCTGATTCTCTGCTCATCAATGTTGGATTTGTGGTAACGCCATCCACAATACCCCATTCACAAGCTTTACGAATTTCTTCAATATTAGCGGTGTCAACAAAGATTTTCATTCTTTCCTCCAAAAATTAATAAAATTGCTAGAATGCCTCGTTTATGTATGATAATCATTTTTTCTCCAATTGGAACATTACTCAAGCCTCTACTAGAATTTTGTAACAATGATTCTTCAACTAGAGGATATTTTAAATTGTGCGTAGTGATCCCTTCTACAACATCCGTCAAGGGATACAAAGAAACATTTGTAATCGAGTGGCTGGAAATTTCAATAGGTTTTGTTCCATTAGAGATAATAATTTTTTCAAACGTATCGATGAATTCCACATAAAAGCCCTTCATGGACAACTGTTTTGATACTGAAAGGTTCATTAAAAAATGATCTGTCCGCCCTCCTGACATATGAAACAAAAATATAGGAATGGGAAAAGAAAAATGAGAAATGATGAACTGTGATGCTAATTCATAGTCAGATTCATCTTTTTCTGTTGGATACAGAATTTTTGGGATGTTTGTTTGATGTAACCAATTTTGTAAATCAGAGGAAAGCGAATCGCAATCACCGATAAACAATTGAGGCGTAATTTGATGAGATAATAAACAATGCAATCCCCCGTCCAAGGCAATAACAAAATCAGTTTCTGGGTGAATCAAAGGAAACTCTGACTCTATTCTAGACGGAGCAGCACCAAAACAAAGAATTCGCTCTATTTTCATGAAGATTCGACAATTTGTCGCAATACGTCGGATGGATTGGCATGGTGCACCAGATAACTACCAATGACAATCATATCCACATTCATTTTTTTCAATTGGATGGCTTCTTTCTCTTGAATTCCCCCATCTACTTGGATAAAAAAAGAAGCGGATTGACGAACCCGTAAATTTTGTAGTGTTTCAATACGGTTGAATGTGTCTTGCAAGAAAGATTGCCCCCCAAAACCTGGTTTTACACTCATCACCAAAACAAAATCCAATGCTGAAAGATAGGGTTCTAGGGTAGAAATTGAAGTTTCTGGAGATATTGCTAAACCAGCCTTGATACTTTGTTTTTGGCAAAATCTAATCCACTGGTCAGCATTTGGTTCTGATTCTACATGAATTGAAAACCATGTAGGAGACATGGAAGCAAAAACAGGAGAGACATTCATTAAAGCTGTATGTGTAGTCATGAAATGAACATCAAAAGGAATAGAAGGGTACTCTTTTTGAATCATTTTAAGCCACATAGGATTGAAGGCAAAGTTGGGGACAAAGTTACCGTCCATAACATCAATATGCCAATAATCTATGCCTCCGCTGTGCAGAGAGTCCATGACTTTATGAGCAGAAAAAAGAGGTAAGGATAGAAGCGAAGCACCAATGAGCATATTAGATCCTAGGGTTTTTTAATGGTAGTTTCTTCGTTTACAACAACATTGATCGACGATTGATTTTCTGCGGGTGAACCTGGGATTGGCTCTTGTATATAGACAACACCACGAGAAAAACTGTTATTTGGTCGAAACGTAATTGTTCCTATCGTGTAGCCACTGTGAGTAATAATATATTTGGCATCTTCTAGATGGGTTCCTAATAAATTAGGGACAACAGGTAAATCTGGCAAATATACCGTAAGTTCGATTCCCTGCCCGGGTTCCATCTTAGTTCCAGGAGGTGGTTGCTGGGATAAAACTTGCCCTAAAACAGCACTAGAAGACGGAAGCAGAAATGTTTCCATTTCTGCTTCTACTTCTTCCATCATTTCTTCATTGTCTGAAGATATCTCTTCATGAATCGTGTTAACTTCGTGAATAGCTGCAACATAAAGATTCTCTTTGCGAATAATCTCTACAGCTTCTCCATAAGTCTTACCAACAAAATCGGGGCAAATAACTATAGGGTTTCCTTTGCTAATCTTGACAGAAACAGATCGCCCAAATTTTACAGCGGTGAGTGGATATGGGACCTGAGCCAATACAACATCTCGCGGTACAGAAGAAGAATAGGTTTCATCTTTGACTCGCAAGACCAATCCAGATTCTTCAACAATGGATGTTGCTTCTTCAATAGTAAGCCCTCTCAAATCAGGAACACTAATAAGCTCATTGCTCCTACAACTGAAGAGCCCGGTAAGGAGAAAACTCGCTAAAAAAAAGTGAAAAACCTTTTTCCAGCTAACCATTCAACTTTCGGTATTCTTCCAACACTGACAAAACTCTGTCAATATCAGATGAAGTATGCTCACCTGAGATTTGGAAACGGATTTCTTCGTCACCTTTTGGAACCACGGGATAATTTAAACCTGTCGCTAAAATTCCATTTTTCTCCAAAAAGGCAACCAGTTCAGAGGTTTTTTTCGTATCACGTACCATTAACGGGACTACTGGATGTTCACCAGGAAGAGTTTCGTAACCAATATTGACGATACCTTGTTTGAATTTCTTGGTCATTTCGCGAAGATGAGCTAAAATTTTCTTTCCTTCGTCACTCTTCAAGATATTCAAAGCTTTTAGTGCAGCTGCAGCTTCTCCTGGGGAAATTGGATTGGAATAAATATAGGTGGGAGCTTTTTGATGCATATACTCTACGATAGTTTTACTTGTTACGGTATACCCACCGTTTACGCCAAATGCCTTACCAAGGGTACCGACCAATACATCAACACCTTTAGCATTGGTGTATTCAATAGTTCCTTTACCATTTTCACCAAAAGCACCAACTCCGTGTGAATCATCCACCATGAGTATGACACCATCTTTGAAAAAGGAATCATATTGTGCGCAAATATTCGAGATTTCATCTAAAGGAGCATGATCGCCTCTCATTGAGAAAATTCCGTCAGTTACTACAATCACGCGATCGCACTGATTTTTGGATTTTTCTAAACAATTTTTCAGATCTTCCATGGCCAAATGCTTATAAATGTGCTTTCCTTTAGGTTTGGACATTTTCATTGCATTGATAATACAATTGTGGTTCAATTCATCACTGATAATGATGGTTTCAGGAGAAACGAGTGAGGTCATTACTCCCAGGGTTGTCATGTAAGCAGAACTGAAAAGCATCCCTGCTTCCATACCATGGAATTCAGCTAGACCTTTTTCTAGTTCTAGGTGAATGTCGTATGAGCCGGAAATAAATCGTACTGCTCCAGGACCAAGTCCATATTTAGCAGTAGCCTCTTCTTCTACTTTTTTCATGTCTTCTCTCTGAGAGAGGCCAAGATAGGAATTAGAGTTCATTTTAATAAACTCTTGATCAAACCCTTTCACTTTGAACCTTGGTCCGCGATCGGTTGTAGCTTTCAGGACGTCATAAATAACCATTTCCGGTTTTTTCGAAGTCCCGACTTTTTTTAATTCTTCAATTTCATTGCCGAGTGTTTGATTGATTTTATTGATTGGCATATATATTCCTCCTATGCTAATTTTTTGCGAAGATTTTCAAGCATATCTTGTGTCATCATATCCATGGTAAATTCGGGTTTCCAATCCCATTCTTTTTGCGCAGCTTCGTCATCAAGACTATTTGGCCATGAATCTGCAATTCTTTGTCGAATTGGATCAATATCATACTTCATCACAAAATCGGGAATATGCTTTTTAATATTTTCAGCCAACTGAGCGGGAGTCATAGACATAGCAGTTACATTGAATGCATTACGATGGACCAAACGGGAAGGATCAGCTTCCATCAGTTTTATAGAGGCATTCACTGCGTCGGGCATATACATCATATCCAAAGAAGTATCTTCTTTTAAAAAGCAGGTGTATTCTTTCTTTTGTATGGCTTGGTAATAGATATCTACGGCGTAATCGGTTGTCCCCCCGCCAGGTAAGGTCTTCCAGGAAATGATACCAGGATAACGAAGACCTCGTGTATCCAGCCCATACTTCAAATAGTAATAGTCACACAATAATTCTCCAGCAACCTTAGTAACACCATACATTGAAGTAGGTCTTTGGATTGTGTCTTGTGGGGTGTTATCTTTGGGAGAAGTGGGACCAAAAGCAGCTATCGAACTAGGTACAAACACCGAACAGTTCATTTCACGAGATACCTCAAGAACATGGTATAGACCGTTCATATTTACATCCCATGCTAATTGAGGATTGCTTTCGCCTTTTGCAGACAAAATAGAAGCCATATGGTAGATTTGAGAGATATTGTATTTTTTTACTACCTCTTTTAACCGATTGGCATCCGTGGTGTCTATACTTTCATGAGGTCCTTCAGCAAGGATTTCATTCTCGTGCTTACGAATATATGAGACGACAACAGAGTCTGTTCCATATATGTTGCGCAGCTCCAAAGAAAGCTCTGTCCCAATCTGACCTAGGGCTCCAGTAACTAGTATTCTCTTCATTAAAACCTCCGAACATAACTAATTTTTCAACCAATGTTGAGCGTGAAAAATCACACAAACAATATAGTATGAAATTGAAAAAAAATACATATTTACAAAATACATTTGCTATGGTTTCCTACCAAGTGCTATTGGTTGGGTAAAATCCACCGTTCTAAGTATAAGTTTGATTCCTCAGAATGGAATTCACTTGTCGAAAATGCTGAATAGACATTAATCAAGGTTCCGACTTGGTCGATTCTGTTAACCAATTGGTTGTCTTTTAAAGCTTGGATTTGTACAACGGAAAAAGGTATTGCATTCCCTTCTTCTATTCTCTGAACATCGGGTTTCCATTTTGTAACCAAATAATCCTGATAAGATCCTACAACTGGTAAAACAGGTTGAGGAGGGTTTAAATAGATGCCCCGACGAATCAGAGAGCTTTCTCTATCGGCAGTACCAAAGATATAGTTGCGGAACATATCAATGTAATTGTTAATGGTCTCAAAACTATTTCGTTTAGGAGAAAAGATGTCATACGATTGGACACTGTCAGGATTTTTTTGGCAAAGAAGAAGTGCATCATGGTAAAAAAGAACTCGAGATCCACTTCGAGATTGTCGGTCCCAGTCTAATATACTGTCAGTACTCTTTTGTAGAAGAAACTGATTATCCTGAAAAGTACCCGTAAAAATACAAGGAATTCCTTCGCAATACCCTTCTCCAATCAGGTAAGGTTTTTCGTTCTTCCAAACAAAATCAAGGGGAATAAAATCTACTACCTCTTCACCGTGACAGTTAAAGAGAACAGAATTGGTGGAAATTTTCTTCTCACGAACCCACGTCTCGATCATATACTCTTCAGAAAAACTAGCTCGGTCGAGCACATAGTACAAATCGGATGCAGAATCATCCAGAACCTGTGCAATATTGGGGTCGTTGGCTTGAAATTCAACAAACTCAAAATAAGGATTAGTAGTTTCGACATATATTTTTCCGCTTGGATTTTTGGATGCTACAAATATTCTTCGGTTTCCTTGCCAGTGAAGAATACAATCTCCTTCAACAAATCCTATTGCAGACTGATCAGAAGATAAACTGTTGGAACCAAGATCCCAAACTCCAAGATAATACTTCAATCTAGTTTCATGCAATGGATCCTTCTCTTCAATTAAAAAGGGAATTCGATCATGATTCATTGCAAGTTGATAGGATACTTTTTTTGGCACAAATCTTGTTTGAGAAACCCATAACAAAGAAATGGTAAAAACCAGAATCACTGCAATTGTAAAAAAAAGAAGAGGGGTGTATTTTGAGTTGTATTTGTTAAGCTGAAACCAATTACTCATGGTAAACAGCTAGTAGGGGTAAAAAGGTTCTAGTGTGTTAATAAGCTCATGGATATGATCTTCTGTAGAAAAGATGGTCAGAACAGAGCAAGTCTGTCCATTGTAATAGGCTGGATTAGAAAGCTCTGTAACATAACAAATAGGATGGTCTTCCCCGATGGTTAAATCTTCTTGTGGGTAGATAAAGTAACCCACGCGAGAATGAATAATGCACTCTTCTTTGGTTGGTTTTTTCCCAAACAACAATTGGTTTTCTGCTAAAAAGCATTGAACCGATTCTGATAAACAGTCTTGGAGAGGAAGAGCGTTCACAACAAAGAAACCATCTTTGCCTTTGTACTGTGTTGGGTAGCCTTGAATGAGTCCGCAAGATTGAGGGGTCCATTCAGATGGATATTCAAACTGCACTCGAAGAATAGGATTTTGGTATAAACTTACTGCTTGGGCTTTGTTTGCTTCACTGTGGAAATGAAGCCAAACGAAAAAAACAAAAAACAACAACAAAACAATGAGAATAAGGAATAACCAATTTTTTGTTTTCATAGTTAAAACCACCCAAAATAGACGTCGATCCAAAAATAAATTTTCTACATCATATTTATACATGTTTTTTCTACAATTAGAAGGACGGTTCACTTTTCACTTGCAATTCAAATTTTTTTACATATATTCAAAAGGGCACATGTTCGGGCCTCTAGCTCAGTTGGTTAGAGCGCATCCCTGATAAGGATGAGGTCCCTGGTTCGAATCCAGGGAGGCCCACCATAATTGCTTTTTATAATGGGGGTGTAGTTCAGCTGGGAGAACGCCTCGCTTGCACCGAGGAGGTCAGCGGTTCGAATCCGCTCATCTCCATTCCCCTGGAGGATTTAATGAGAAAAATAGTATCAGCTACATTGGCTTTGTTTTTATGTTTCTCTGTCTTTTCATCATTATCTACAGCCTTGGCTGCTTCCGGACCAACTATTCGTCTAGTAACAGAAGCAGAATCGCTTTATATCGGTACAGAATTTGCTATTCAATACAACATTGAAGAAGCATCTGATGTTTGGGCTATTGGATTTGATGCATTGTATGAAAAAGATAAATTTGAATTGATCAGCGTCGAAGAAGGTGATTTCCTAGAACAAGGTGACGTCAGCACCCTCACTACCTACAAAGATCGCAAAGAAGAAGGCGTCATCATCTTTGGTATCACTCGCACCGGAAAATCCGACGGAGTTGACGGAGATGGCACAATCATTACATTTGTCTTTAAAGCCCTTGAATTGGGCAACTTTACGTTTAACTTAAAAAATGTCTACATCAAAGATCCTCCCGGTACCGATATCAGATCCAACGTTGAACAGCTGGACATTGAGGTGATGGAAGAAGACACAGAACCGCCTTTCCTTGAATTAACTGAAATCGGCAAAGTTGCCGAAGATACTGTAGAAATTGAAGGAAAAACAGAACCTGAAGCATCTGTTACAATCAACGAAGAAGACGTTGAAGTAGAAGAAGATGGTTCTTTTGCCCATGAAGTTTCTCTCGAAGTTGGAGAAAATGTGTTTACCGTTATTGCTAAAGATTTAGCAGGCAATGAAACAAAAAAGACAATCACAGTAGAATACATTGAAACCGTAATCTTAAAGCTTCAAATTGGCAACAAAACTGTTTATGTAAACGATAAACCAGTGCTCATTGAAGCTGCTCCATTTGTAGACAAAAACTCTGGACGTACATTAGTACCCATTCGTATCGTTGCTGAATCTGTTGGTGCAGAAATCGGTTGGGAAGGTACAGAACGAAAAATTACTTTAGTACAGGGCGACACTATCATCGAGTTATGGATAGGCAAACCCATTGCAGAAGTTAATGACGTTCCAACCCCTATCGATGTGAATGCTCCCAATCTATCGCCAATGGTGGTAAATGGTCGAACTGTTTTACCACTACGTTTTGTAGCTGAAAATTTAGGCTGTGCTATTGGATGGGATGGTGCAACGCAAACCATTACTCTCACCTACCCCAATCCAGAAGACATGTAGAATATACGAAATAACCAAAAAAAGCCCGGGATTTCCCCGGGCTTTTTTTTTATCATTACATACAAATGTTTTACCAAGTCCTTGTAAAAAACTATCCTTCTTTCTCAAATCAAACATTTACATATTATTCTGCTGAAACGCTTCCATTTGGTTCTCGTGTGCTAGTTCCTTTTGGGCCCTATCACCAGGTAAGACAAGGAATCATATTGTATCCCCTACCCTCTTTGGAGGAATCTTCTCTACCATTGCAAGCCGAGATGCCCAAAGAAATTCACAGCGTTTTAACAACAACTCCTCAGATTCAACAAAAGCATTTTACTTTTTTCCAGTTTGCATCTTTGTATAACCTTATCCCGATCCACTCTATCTTTCTTCGTTCTGGCCTGTTTGCTGCCCAGTGGAATCCACAGACGTTTTACAAAATCCATTTTGACCAATTCGACAAGCTACAGTATTTTCGACAAAAAAAACTGCTGGAAGATTTTTTAAACAAACACCCTTCTGGTTTTACTCTTCCCAAAATTCAAAAGGCTTTAAAAATCCGGAAAAATTCTACAATTTTAAAAAAACTGGAAACGCTAGGAATTGTAGACAAAACTTATCAACCATCCCAAGGAAGCTTGCCCTGTGAAGATTCTACAATGGTTCATTCACATCAACAATCAGCAATCTACCTGTTAAATGGGTATACACCAAATCAACGTCTAGAATACTACCTTCGGCTCATTGACAATGAATATTCAAATAGAGAAGTTTTGATCATTGTTCCAAATAGCAGAGTCAGTAAGTTGTACAAGAAAGCTTTCAGGAATAAGGACAATGTGGAGATTGAGTCTCGCGATCGGATTTTTGAACCTCAAAAGATTTTCAATCTATTGATTGTAGAAGATTCAACTTCACAAGAATATCGATTGGAAGTACCATTTTATATTCATATTGAAAAAATGTGCATGATGAGAAGCCAAGAGTTAGCAGAACAAATTCTATTTGGAAGCTATCTTCCTTCAGTTTTAAACTATTCTGGAATAAAACACCAAAACTGCACGCATATACAATCTTCCACGTTACCCAAACAACCTCTTACTGCACCTGAAATCAAATTCCTTGACATGAAACGAGAAATTCGAGATCACGGGTATTCTATCATTCCTTTCTCTATCCAAAAAACAATCCAGCAAACTTTACAAAATGGTAAAAAAGTATTGTTGTACATGAATCGAAAAGGATACTACAATTCATCTCTTTGTACTCACTGCGGTTATGTCATGAAATGTCCCGTTTGTAATGTCCCATTATCATACCAGCCCATCACAAACAAACTCACCTGTCGATATTGTGGATATGCCCATCCACGCACTATCAAATGCCCGGAATGCCAGTCGCCAACCATTGTGCTTCGAAGTCCCGGAACAAACAAAATTGAGGATTTTTGCAAACTTCACTTCCCAACTGCTCATATCTTACGTATCGACCGATCTAGCCCGAACCATACGATCGAAGAGATTGAAAAAAGCAATCTATATATAGGAACGCAGAAGGTCTTTCAAGAACTTCCTTTTCATACCATCGAAAGTGTGGTTTTTTTAGAGGTAGATTCTTTTTTAAACACTCCTTCTTTTTCTTCGCAGGAAAAAGTTCTTCAATCCATAACACATCTATATGAGTCTCTGATGGTCGAAGATCAACTTCGAACTTTGTACATTCCAACTTTTGCACCAAAAAGTGAATTGTTTCGAAGTATCCAAACCAGATCGTTACGGTATTTATACGAAACAGAGCTTCAAGCAAGAAAGGATTTTCACTATCCACCATTTGTGGATATGATGGAAATATCAATCCATCACAAAGAACAACAAGTTGTTATCGAGAAAACTAAAGAATTAAAGGAACAAATCAAGTCTATCAATGGTATAACTATTGTGAGTGAAAAATTGCTAGTTGGAAGAAGTCCTCATGGAATATATCAATCTAGTATTGTGTACCGAACCAGCAATGCAATTGAAGTTCATAAAGAGCTTGCCCTTCATTTGGATGAAACAAACAAAACCACGGGCATTCGAGTACATATACGAAATTTGGAGTAAAGTATGTTACAGGTAATTACATACGGGAATCCTGTTTTGCGAAAGAAGGCAAAATCAATTCCCAAGGTAGATGCGAAAATCTACCAGATATTAGAAGAGATGGTATACACGATGAGGCATAATCGCGTTAAAGGATGTGGTTTAGCTGCACCGCAAGTTGGTTTGTCTCTTCGTCTTGCTGTAGTAGAACCTACTGAAAACCACTTGTTTTATCTGATCAACCCGGAAATTGTATCAAAAAAGGGATCTCAACATGATACAGAAGGTTGCTTAAGTATTCCAGGAGTATATGGATCGGTAGAGAGATCCACTGAAATCCACTATATATCATTGGATTATAAAACGGGCAAAAAAGAAATGTACCGTGCAAAAGACTTTGCTGCAAGAGTAATCCAACACGAAATTGACCACTTAAATGGAGTACTGTTTACTGATCATGTCCCACCTTCTGAACCATTGGAATTTATCAAAGGAGAACCGATTCCTAAGCCGCTTTTAGAAAAATACAAAGTGAAAAACTCATGAGTTTAAAGACCATCTTCTTTGGTTCAAGCTCCTTTTCACTCCCTTTTCTTCAGTGCTGTCGGGAGCAAACCGAAGTTTGTCATGTAGTGACTTTACCAGACACTATGAAAAATAGAGGGAAAAAACTAATTCCCAATATTGTCAAAGAAACTTCTCTTCAATCAAAACTTTCCATTTTAACCCCATCCAGTTTGCTTGATCCTACTTTTTTAGATACTCTAACCAAATCGCAGGTCACTCTTTTTGTTACAGCATCTTATGGAAAAATCCTCCCCAAACGTCTTCTTAACATACCCTTTCTTTTCTCTGTCAACATTCACCCATCCCTTCTTCCAAACTATCGTGGTGCTGACCCATTATTCTGGCAAATTGTTCACCAAGTAGAACAAACAGGTGTTTCTATTTTTCAAATGCAGCCATCCTTGGATAATGGACCCATATTAAAGCAAAAAGCTTTTCCCTTGCTGCCTTCCGATACATATTCGTCATTGGAACAAAAAACAATTCAGTGGGGAGTTCAGCTTCTAACAGAGCTTTTAGACGATATAAAAAACAAACGATCTCTCTCCTCTATAGAGCAACCCCCTCAAACTCCTTTTTATGCTAGAAAGCGTACATCTGCTGATGAACAAATTCACTGGAACTCGAAAGCCAAGGACATACTAGCTCTGATTCGTGCCTTCCCTCCCGAAATTGGTGCTTTCACGTGCTTTGGTGACAAACGAATCAAAATACTGCAAGCAAGCCCAGGTAGTATTGCACTCCCACCTGACTTCTTCCCTGGTCAGATTTTCATTCAAAACAAAAGAGTATATGTAGCTTGTCAAGACAGCCCCATACAGATCCAGACTGTCAAGGTTGAAGGAAAATCGATCATGTCCGACAAAGATTTTTTAAATGGATATCTATTAAAAACAACCCAACCTTTTTTTCATGACTAACATTCAAATTCTTTGTGTAGGAAAAGTAAAAAACTCACTTTGGCAACCTGCTGTTGAAGAATACACCAAAAGGATTTCCAGGTTCTCCACTGTGGAAATCACTGAAGTAAAAGAATACTCATTACCTGATCAACCATCCCAAAAACAAATTGAAAATGCACTTCACAAAGAGGGTCAAGACTTGATTGGAAAAAAGAACAAGGACAGTATTGGTTTTGCTCTGGATAGTCAGGGAAAAACTTTAAGCTCCGTGGATATTGCAAAACTTCTTGAGCAATATCTAAAAAAACAAAGTCAATCCATTTCGTTTTTTATTGGAAGTTCGTATGGATTAGGCAGTCTTATTCTCCAGCAATATCCATCCATATCGTTTTCCAAAATGACATTCCCGCATCAATTATGCAGAGTGATTTTGTTGGAACAAATTTTCCGGGGATTCAAAATTCTTGCCGGAGAATCGTATCATAAATAAATTATGGAAATCACTCTACAAAGATACAATCGCCAACCATATAAAAAAGACAACCCAGCTTAGACCCAAAGACAAATAAAAAACACATGCGATAGGTACTTTTTGAAAGTTTCGGTTGGTGGATATTTCGTACATTCTTCGCAAAATGTTTTGATCAAAATGAACAGGGATAAACCGTGGATACAGACGGAGTGTAAATCGATTCAACAGTTTACTATATTCCACCTGCACGCTAGTTTTGTGAGAAGCAGTAAAGTATTGCCGAAAAAAAGTAAAACGACCAGGTGGTTTACCGGGCAAGGGAAAATTCGCTTTTCTCAACTCGTTTTCTAATTCAGTCACAAACTCTTCTTTGTCAAAATAAAAAAAAGAAATGACTCGATTCTTCAAGTTTGTATGCCATACAAACAAACCTAATAAGAGGAAAAAAGTAACAATGGCCCATGTCCAATGAAAGCTATTTGGATAATACAAGGAAGAACTCAATAAAAGGCTTCCTGGTATAGCCACTGTTGTAGTGAGTAATATCCAGCGCTGATGTTTTCTTGCATCCAGGATTACCGGATTTCTTTTCCACAGTAAAAGTCCAGTGAGAATCCCCGGGATACCGTATAGTGCCCACATCAAGGAAATCCAAAAGTTCATGGTTGTACTCCTTACGATAACAAACAATTCCTGGCAACGATTTACCTATATAGCAGTATACCAACGATAGAATATTTCTGGAATCAAATTTTCGTGTACACTGGAAGCATGAATATTTTTATTTTATTTAAACGACCTCATTGGTTGTATTTACTTTCGTTCATTGGTCTTTTAATCTGGGGATCTATTGCTATTTTCAGCGCTACCCAGTCGTTGTACCATGAAACCAATTTTTTTCAGCAACACATTCTTTACCTCATTTTAGGTATCGTTCTTTTCATTTCAGTTTCAATGTTGAGTAGTGATTGGGTGAAGGTAGGTTCATGGCTTTTTTACTGTTTTTGTGTCTCGCTTCTGCTGGTATTGTTTGCACAGAATCTACTGCAGGGAAGCGAAACACCTTTACGGTGGATTTTTGTTGGGCCATTGTCCATCCAGCCGTCAGAACTTATGAAAATAGGATTGATTGTAGTTCTTGCTAAAGTATATTCCGAATCTGATGCACCTTCACACCTTCTATTTTTACAAGGACTCCTCATTACATCCATACCTGTTGGCTTGATTGCTTTTCAACCTGACCTTGGTACTGCCATTTCTCTTTTCATGATTTTTCTCATCATGACATTCTTTTCTCGGATAAACTTCTTCTATTTACTCGGTTTATTTCTAAGCTCTTTAGGGATTTTATGGTTTTTTCGACAATACCTTTTTCATGAATATCAATGGAAACGAATTGTATCTTTCTTAAATCCAGAGTTGGATCCTACGGGAGAAAACTGGAGTGTCCGTCAGGCGCTTATTGCAATAGGCTCTGGAGGATTAAAAGGAAAGGGGTACTTGCAGGGTACTCAGTCAAAAATGGGTTTTCTACCCGACACAAAGTATTCAGATTTTATTTTTGCAGTCATCGGTGAAGAATTTGGTTTTTTTGGATGCTTTATGATCATTGCACTTTTCGGAGTATTCCTTGGGTCATCCCTGTCCATTGCATTTCAAACCAAAGATTTGTTTCAAAAGTTCATGGTAGTCGGCATTGTTGGTATGTGGTTGGTGCAAATCATTATAAATATTGGCATGAATGTGGGTCTATTGCCAGTTACTGGATTGCCACTTCCTTTTGTAAGTTATGGAGGAAGTGCTTTAATCGCAAATTTCTTGTGTGCTGGTTTAATCTACCATGTTCACATTCACAAAGGTCAGATTCACTACATCTGATAAAAAATGAACCCATTCACTGTTTTATTGCAATTATTGTAGGGGTATACTATTGCTATGAAAAAAATTGCAGCATTTTTGTTAATCTGTATGTTTTGTTTCTCGTTCCTGCCATACAATTTTTCTGTGCATGGCGTGGAAGATATTTCTGTAGAAGTACAACCTAGAAGAGTTTCCACCAGAGCAGGATATAAGATAAACATGAAACTGGAAAAGCCTTTGCAGGTACATGATTGGATCAAAATCATCTGGCCAAAAGGCACTACTCTTCCAGAATTACCAGAGAATAAATCAGAAAGAAATGCAGAGTTAACACGCATTGTGGAATCCATCTACATTGGCACATCACCATGCTCTGCCTGCCAAGGATTGCCTGTCATTGATTATCGTGAAAATTCAATACGTTTTAATATTCATTTAGAACTTGATCCAAAAAATCCAGGCTATGAATATGTATATATCCATGTTACTGACCGAGTAGGAATAAAAAATCCACAAACCCCCGGGCAGTACCAGTTGAAAATTCAAACTCAATCGGAAAGTGGTACGTATGATTCCTACTCCTATGAAATAGTTGATAGTAAAATTGGAGAACCTACTGGAACTCCTGTTGTAGAAGTTAATCCAAATGGGATCAATCACAAAGCTACCTACTCAATTTCCTTTACCACAGGTCGAGGTGGCGAGTTGTTTATGAACCGCAGTCGTATTCGAATGCAATTCCCACTCCAAACAACTCTCTTGAAATCCAACCAGGAGATTCCTCTCTCCAGCATCCGTGTAAATGGAAAAGCTCTTGGACAAATGCCCATGATTCTTGACACCACAGTCACCATACTTGCCCCACTCTATATTGGGAATAGTGAATCAGTTGAAGTTCAATTTGATCAGGAAGCTGGTATTTTAAATCCATCCAGTCCAGGTTCGTATCAGGTTCTCGTTAGCACTTCCGAAGATCCGGAACCTGTTCCCTCAAATGCCTACGAGATCATCAAACAAAACCCTTCTTTAGAAGTAATCCCTCCTATTACAAATAAAACAGCCATGTATCATTTTACTTTTGTCGCGGATCAAGACATAGGAGAAGACTATCCAATATATGTACAGTTTCCGGAAAACTCAAAACTACCTCGATACGTCGATCCCTCTAGTGTTATGATTAACAATACCCAACCTCGATCTATATCCATTCGAAATTCAATGCTTATGATATCCTCCCCAAAAAATATTGCTGCTGGAAACCTGATAGATGTTGTGATCCAAGAAGAAGCCGGTATCCAAAATCCATCAATCCCTGGATCATTCTCCCTGGAATTTAAGTGGTTTGATGAACAATCCTGGGAAAAAACTCAATCTATAGAGATTGTAAATCCAACCGTGAAATTTATAAAACTTACCCTAGACCCGAGTAACGCTGATGAAATTGTTACAATCACCTGCAGCATTCAAAATGGTGCAGAAGCATTGAAAGCAAATGACTCTATCCAGATTCTTTTCTCTGATGGATTTTCAATTCCCGCAGACATAAAACCGTCCAGCATTTCAATTGCTGGAGAATCTGCTAGTCAATGTAAACCATCTCCTCATTCACTTACCATTACAATACCAAATAGTATTGCTTCCGAAGAAATCTTTGACATCATTGTTCACAAGAGTGCCAAAATGAAAAATCCTTCTATTGGAGATCAGATGATTCATCTCTCCATATCTACCCCAACCACAAAAGAACCGATTCAATCACCTTCTGTCTATCTCTATCCACCCATCCCCTCTACTTCGGTACTATTGTTAGAAGGCCAAAAAGGCAACCAGGGATGGTATACACTCCCACCTCTTCTCTCGTTTCAGTCCAACCAAAAAGATGTTGAAGTCCATTTTTGGTTTGACGAAGAACCAGAAGCCCAGCTGTACCACAAGCCAATGGCACTGGAAATTGGACAATACGTTACTACCCTGCACTATTACGCACAAAATTCCTACGAAAAGGGTTCAGTGCAAGAAGCTATCATTAAGGTTGATACGATCGTACCCGAACTAACCATTTTAAAACCAATCCAGCCCATCACCTATACATCCCAAAAAGAGTATCTCATCGAAGGAAGAATTCTCACTCAAGGATTCCAGACACCCCAAACCAGCCAGTATCAAATGGATGTTGCCCAAGTTACCATCAATGGTGATTCCATTGAGTTTGTGCAAGATGAAGAAACACTGCAGTATAGCTTTGAAAGCAATCATCCGCTTCAAGAAGGCAATAATACGATTGAAATTGTCGCCTACGATGAGGCTGGCAACAGTTCTACGCGAAACTTCCAGATTGTGTGCGACACCCAACCTCCTGATGTACAGATATTATTCCCCACTGCAGATCAACCCTCCCTTGAAAAAACATTTGAGATCATAGGAAAAACAGAACCTTTTACCGAATTATACATTCAGGATGAATTGGTATTTGTAGATGTTGAAGGTGCCTTTACGTATCCAATTCGGGTAGACAATGTAGGAAAAACTCTGCTAGATACTGAAGCCATTGATAAAAGTGGAAATCGAACTACAAAAACCATCACTATATGGGCCGGAGTAACGCTGAAACTGACCATTGGATCAACCACAACTTATTCCAACGATATCGAAACTGTTTTAGATGCAGCCCCGTATATTTTCAACGGACGTACCATGATTCCATTTCGATATATTGGAGAATCTCTTCAAGCAGAAATTCAATTTAGAAGTGACCCCATGACAAAAAAAGTAGTGGAAGTTCGCTATATGAAAGAAGACGTTGTCATTATTCTCCATATTGGTAAAAATACAGCTTATGTCAACAACAAGGCGATTCCGCTAGATGCCGCTCCTAGTATAGTAAGTGGAAGAACAATGGTTCCATTGCGTTTTGTTGCAGAAGAATTAGGTTGCACTTTAGAATGGGAGAATAAAACACAAGAGATTACTATCACGTATCCCACTTGGTAAAGGAGGAAATATGGATCGGAGTATGCGTTTTGCTGGACCTTATATGTTTTATCCCAATGACCCAACGGAAATTATCCAATGGAAAAAACAAGTATTATCGAATTGGAAAAAACCACAGCCATCGTATCGAAATGTATATTCTGCCATAATTCCACATGCTGGGTATATCTATTCCGGATCAGTTGCGATTAAAACACTATCCTGTATCCCTCTACCAAAAACAATTGTTATCATTGGTGTTAACCATACTGGTATTGGTAGACCTCTTTCCGTATGGTCCAAGGGAAGATGGGAAACACCTTTTGGTTGGATACCAGTAGATGAAGCATTAGCAAGTAAAATCATTCAAACAGATCCTCATTTTGAATCCGACTACAAAGCTCACCTGGAAGAACACTCGATTGAAGTTATCTTGTCACTGCTAGCCTCTTTTTCAACGAATTTCCAGGTTCTTCCCATTACAATGGGCTATCAGGATGTCTATTCTGTTGAAGAATTAGGTACACTCCTATCCTCCATTTCCACCACCCACCCCGTGTTTGTTATCGCCTCCTCAGATATGTCGCACTATATCCCCAAAGATCAAGCATACCAATACGATCAAAACATTTTACAACACTGGTATTCTCTTCATTGGAAAGAAGCAATTGAGACAGCAGAACAAAATGATTATTCTGTCTGCGGTATCGGACCCGGTTCGGTTTCTTGTTTATATGCACAGCAAAAAGGTGCATCCAAAGGAATTCTTGTAGATTACTCACATTCAGGTGAAGTAACAAAAGACAATGATGCAGTTGTTTCTTATGCTGGAGTACTATTTGTTTCATGAAGATACTATTCCGTAGTACTGCTTTCTTGATCGTCTTTTTTCTTTTTTCTTTTTTTTCTATTCATCCATTGTCAATTTCTTCTTGCGATCGCTTGTACATTTACTCAGAAGATACAACATATCATAACAGTGTGTCGCTCAACTGTCTGTTTTCTGGTCCTGCCCAGAAAAAAGGTTGGATTTTCTTTCAAGGTCCCTCATATATTTCACCCCGTCGTATTCAAAATATCTCCAACGATAGCGTAATCACTATCGATACAACACGATTTCCCATTGGTGATTACCACGTTCAATGCATGACGATGTCGGGGCACAAACCTGTATTCTCAAACTGGCATCCTTTCACCATTGTTTCAGAGAAACCCATCATTGCCATTCAGGAAAATCCAAACCAAAATTTTACTATCGACACACCACACCTGAATTTTAGTTGTACCAGCAATCAGCCTTTGCAAGAAGCATATCTTGTGTGTCAAAGCCAAAAACGTCCTCTCCAATCAGATACTCCCCTGGAGTGGACTTTTAATGGAATTTTACCCTTGCAAGATGGGGTAAATACGATACAAATAATTGGAAAAAACCTTCACTACGTACCAGGAGATGTTTCTTTTGAAGTTGTATATAACAAGCCTGCCTTTGCAGATCGCATTTTCGTTCTGGGGTATCACAACATTGGAGAAAGTGTTGAAAAATGGGAAGTGTCCCCGAAAACCTTTGAGAAGCATCTACAATATCTGCAAGAAAATAACTATTACTTCTGTACTCCCACGGAACTTCTCTGGTTCCAACGGCAAAAAAAGTCTTTACCCCAAAAAACTGTTTTAATCACATTTGATGATGGATGTAAAGGTGTATATACATATGCACTGCCACTATTGCAAAAATACAAAGCAAAAGCTACTCTTTTTATCGTGAACTCTTTTTTAAACACAGATGGTTATCTCACTTGGGAAGAATTAGATTCTATTATGAGTTCGGGAATCTTTACGTTGGGTTCTCATTCATACAATCTTCATGGATGGGTGGATTACTCGATGATTTCTGGTGGTGGTATGGTACCAAAAATGTTTCATTTGCGTGAAGAATCCTGGGATGAATATCTCAATCGCGTAACAACAGATCTAAAAAAATCTCGCAATGAATTATTCAATCGATATCAGCAGCCCATCCTCTTTTTTGCATACCCTTTTGGGCAGTACAATCAGCAAACCATTAAACGGGTTAGAGAGTGTGGTTTTATTGGAGCTTTTACATTTAACAAATCCGAAAGATTCGTTACTACCTCTTCGTTTCCGTTTTCTTTTGATCGCATTCCTATTACAGAAAACACAGATTTAACCAAAATTCTTGAATTAGAATAGAAATCAAAATCTGTTACTCCTATAAAAATCTTGAAAAGTTACATTTAACCCCTTTTTCTTCCGAACAATCTTAGTATAATGATGAATCTAGTCAAAAAGAAGCACCTTCCACAGTAAATACGGTTGGTTTGCCGATCATACGGAATGACCATTTTATTTTCAATATCACATTATCGGAGGATATATGCGCATTGTTATTGCAATTGGAGGAAACTCTCTCATTCGTACAAAAGATGAAAATCGTATTGTAGATCAATACAGACAAGTTTTGCAAACAGTTGACAGCATGAAAGATTTATTAATTGGAGATAATGAAATTGTATTTACTCATGGAAATGGACCCCAGGTTGGTTTTTTGTTACAAATGCAGGAAAAAGCCACTGGAGTTCCGCAAATGCCCATAGATTATTGTGTTGCTAACACCCAGGGCGGTATAGGCTATCAAATTCAATGTGCGATTCAAAATGAACTTGTTTCCACTTCATCCGATAGAAAAGTAGTTTCAATTGTCACTCAATGCGTAGTGGACGAAATGGATCCTGCATTTCAACACCCAAGCAAACCCATAGGATCATTTTTCTCAAAAGAAGAAATCATGCACCATGCGAGTGAATATGGATGGCAATATATGGAGGATGCTGGAAGAGGTTATAGACGGGTTGTTGCATCTCCAAAGCCAATTCTTATCCTCGAAAAAGACATCGTCCGGACACTACTGGAACATAATACCATCGTCATTGCTGCTGGAGGTGGAGGAATTCCTCTTGTCAGTCATGATTCCCAATACACAGGTGTCGAGGCTGTCATTGATAAGGACTTTGCATCTTCCCTGCTAGCCCAGGAGATTGAAGCAGATCTACTCATTATATCCACTGGAGTTCCGTATGTATCTCTCAATTTTGGTAAAGCCGATGAACAACCATTGCGCAACGTATCGGTAGAAACAATGAAAGAATATCTCTCTCAAAACCATTTCGGAAAAGGGAGTATGGAACCAAAAATCATTGCTGGTATTCAATTTACAGAAAGTACAAAAAAACCCACCATCATCACGAGTCCGGAAAATATCCAACTCGCTTTGGATGGAAAAACAGGAACGAAGATACTCCCTTCATCGTAACTTTCTTTCTTAAAAATGGGTATATATGTAAGGTAACATCTTCTTAGAAATTGTATTCGCGGGGTGAATAGTTATGAAAAAGACTTGGATTGTTGTTGTTTTCATTTTCTTTATGGGTTCAAGTATTTTTTTCCCAATGCCCAACCATACATCATCACAGAATCAGTTCAACAATGAATCTTTCTTGGTCTACACATCCAATGAGTCCTTTCAACAAATTCATCCTTCCATTAAAATTGCCTTGAAAGAGGGATGGATCACAGATTGGAATTGGTTTCCAAGAAATTCGATCATAGAGGTAAGCGGAGAAGCAGCAAGAATAAAATCTTTGTTTCGTTCTGTTCCATCATCTCTTATCCCCAACTATTCATTACAAGCAGACCCAATCGTGAAACATAGTGCAAACGATGCACTCCCTCCAAAAAACTGGAACATTGTTGATCTTGAGTTGCAATCTCTTTGGGCACAAGGATATACCGGTAAAAATGTAAAAATCGGAGTACTCGACACTGGTTGTGATGGATCACATCCTCAGTTAAAAGGAAAAATCCGTGATTTTGCCATTATTGACAGAAATGGAGAAGCATCCATTTCTAATGTTTACTACGATACGGACAATCATGGAACTCACGTAGCTGGTATTGCCGTAGGTGGCAGCCCTGATAAACCACTTGGAGTCGCTCCTGAAGCAGATCTATCTGTGGCAGTTGTCATTCCAGGAGGGAGCGGTACTTTCTCCCAAATTATCGGTGGTATCGAATGGGCAATGGATCCAGATGGAAATCCCGAAACACAAGATGCTCCAATAGCCCTTAATCTATCATTAGGCATGCCCGGTTTTGTTGATTTTTGGACTCCCGTCTTCACAAATGCTTTAAATCATAACATTCTTATTGTAAGTTCCTCTGGCAATGAAGGAAATGGAATTACCAACAGCCCCGGTAACCACCCCTATGTGGTTGGAGTTGGATCATATGCCTACAATCGCATTCCATCAACATTTTCAGCTGGAGATGACAATATTGTATGGGAAACCTCTTCCATTTTAGCTGGTCCTTACGTAAAACCAGATATATCAGCCCCTGGGTCAATGGTCTATTCATCCGTACCAGGCAATTCGTATGAATATTTCAGCGGAACCTCTATGGCTGCTCCTCATGTTACGGGTGCGGTCGCAATTCTTAAGCAGGTATTTCCCCTTGCTACTGCTTGGGATCTCAGAAACTTCCTATTGTGGGGAAGCGAAGATCTGGGAAAAGAAGGATGGGATACTCGATTTGGACAAGGTGTACTGAATATTCAACAATCCATTGACAAAGCTCATCAATCAAAAAGGATTGAAGGATCTATACAACATTACACCCGGGATTACCACCTATGGATTCCTTCTTTAGAAAGCGGCATCTACGTTGGTCCAGATGGATATTTCTCATGCCACTTGTTACCCGGCACCTATCAAATAGAGATACGAAAAGGCACATCGGTTGTTCAAACACATCAAATCATTGTCAAAAACGAAAATAAACCAGTTGAGTTATCATTACCCAACCCAACCATGATGAATCTCGAAGGAGTTGTATTAGGATCAAATGGTCGTGCAATACCCGATGCTAAAATTGTCTACGGAGAAATGGTGTATTTTACAGATGATCAAGGGCACTTCTCTGTACCACTTCAACAGGGAGAACAGATCATTATCCGCAAAAGCGGTTACATCGAAAAACGTTTAAAGGCAGAACTTCATGAAAATTGGATCAATGTCAGACTAGAAAAAACTTCTTTGCTTCTCATTGAAGGACAATCCCCCTATAGCACAATCATTAATCCACCCAAACTCGCCCTTCCAATTTATGAAGATGCTCTTCATCAATTGGGCTATTCGTATGCTCTTATTCGATCTTCAGAAGAATCTTTTTCCTATGACGATATCAAAGACTATTCAAAAATAGTTCTCTTTTATGCTAATGGTGGCATGCAAAATCAAGATATTTCTGCATGTAGCAAGTATTTAGACAACGGAGGTAACCTTATTCTTAGTGGTAGAATGGTTATGCTCATCGAGCAATTCTACCAGACAGATTTTTTATCTGAATATGCTGGTGTATACTCGAAAAAAATGATAGCATTCCCCTCTGTAGAAGGAATTCACTCCTCATACGAGGAACTCCAATTCCCCCTATCGGGCTCTGGAGGAGCGAACAACCAAGAGACCTGCGATGTGTTAATACAAGAAACAAACTCTCGTAATATCCCCATACTAAAGTATTCTTCTACTTCCGACAAAGAATATGCTGGTGTTTTGAGCAATACCAGTGCTTACAAAATGGCTTTTCTTGGTTTTGGACTAGAAGGAATTGGCATTGAATCTTCTCGAATAGAACTACTACGACGTCTTTTGGATTGGACCGACCAGGGAGGAAAAATCCAAATCAATCTACCCCAGGGCAAAACATACATCACGATGAAAAGAAATCACGAAATTGTGGAAAAAATAACCGAAGAGACAAATGTCTCCTTTCACAATTTGTTTTTAGAAAAATATGAATTCACTCTTGAACAATACGGTAAAAAGAAAATCTTCTTCGAAGCTGATTTTTCCAAAGGTGATTCCTACATCTCCAACGCATTTTTTAAAGAATCTGAGCTTCAAAGAGTTGAAATTCAACCAAAGAATTGTGATGCTCCCGAAGCTTACCTGATGGTATATTATAAAGATACCTTGTTAAGTAGTGAAAAGATAAATCCTACGGAATCTATCACGAAAGATCTTCCCCAGGGGGATTATCTTTTCAGCATATCCGCAAAAGGGTTTAAAAATCAATATTATAAACTCTCCATTCAGGCCTCCGAAGAAGAGCCCCGAATAGCTGAAATGAAAATGGAGAAAACCACAATTCACACCCTTGTAATTGATGACTCTCCTACGGGATGGTATCTGCTGGACCATTATCTTGGTATCGGTAGTTATTCCACTCGTTGGTTAGAAACTTCTGGTATTACTTTTCAACACTGGTCTGTTGAAGAAAAAGGGTTTCCTTCTTTTCATCAAATGTTTCCATACGATGTTGTTATTGATATTGCAGGTAGAAATGCAGCTGCACTATACACAAAAGACCGCCAAGAATCAATCGGTCAATACCTGGATGGTGGCGGAAAATTCATGATCCTGTCCAATAGTGCTCATACAGTATTAGACCAATCGGAGTGGTTTTCAAACTATTTTGGACTTCAAATTGAAAATATCAATGTGAGAGAAAAAACTGTAATCGGCATACCAAACACTGCCACTGAGTCTATGTACTTTGATATTTATAACTCTCTGGAACAAGATGGCTTCTACATTACCTATCCTGCATTTGAAACTACTTCTTCACACTCAAAATCAATACTCCAATATGCCAGCGGTAAACTGTGTGCAAATTTCCATGACAATGGAACCTTCCGCTGTATCTATCTTCCTTTTGGACTTGATAACCTTACCAATTCTGACATTCGTATAAAACTCGTCAAAACAATGCTGAAGATGCTAGAAACAGGAGAAATACAACCCTAGATGATTGAAAACAACTCTACGTCAAATTCTATTTCGTCCAGCGAAGAACCATCCGATGACGTTTTTATTCTTTATGCACAGTTGGCATTGAAGAAGTTACCCAAGGAATTACGAGACCAAATGATCAATGTGTCAATCCTTGTACAAGATGAGCCTTCAGAATATCAACTTCACAACCACTCCCAGCACAGTCTTATCCTTGGTCTTTACGAAGGAATACCCAATCCAGGAAAAGCATTTTTGTACAATTTCTGCCTACCCGATAAAATCACACTTTTCCGTAATAACATCATAAAGATAGCGACCTGGAAAAATAGGGATTTGCGAGAATTAATTGCTGAAGTAGTATATCATGAAATTGGGCATCATTTTGGTTTTACGGAAGAAGATTTAGATCCTTACAAAACTGTATAGATATACTCCTGATCGGCATAATCAATTTGTAGAGTATCGTTTTCACTCATTTTGTTTTGTATGTAGAAGGAAGAAACCATATCCGCTACTCGCTTTTGCAATACTCGTTTCAATGGTCTTGCACCATATTCTACACTATATCCTTCAACTGCAAACTGCTTCTTGGCCTGTTCTGTAACATCTAAAAGAAGTTTCATCTCTTGTAAGTCATCTTGAATACGGTGCAAGAGAATCTCAATAATGTACAACAAATGCTCTTGTGAGAGGGTATTAAAAACAATCACTTCATCAAGACGGTTAAGCAGCTCTGGTCGAAAATAATGCTTTAGTTTCTCAAATAAGGTAGTAGATAGTTGCTCTCCAAGATGAATATCGTGTGCATCTTCTGGGGTTTCTTGATCTGAAAATCCCAATCGAAGAACCCCTTCGTTGGAATGATGAACAATATTAGAAGTCAAAACAACAATGCAATTTGAGGCATTGATAGTAGTGCCCTTGGCATCGGTCAGACGTCCTTCATCAAAGAGCTGTAACCAAATATTGAAAATATCAGGATGGGCTTTCTCGATCTCGTCAAATAGAAGGATAGAGTAAGGTTTCTTTTTAACAGATTCTGTTAATTGCCCTCCTTCTTCGTAGCCAATGTAACCGGGAGGGGCCCCAATCAACCTTGAAACAGCATGTTTTTCCATATACTCACTCATATCAAAACGAAGCAAGTGATGTCGAGATCCAAAAAGATACTCAGCCAATACTCTTGCAGTCTCTGTTTTGCCTACTCCTGTCGGTCCAAGAAAAAGAAAGACACCCATAGGCTTGTGAGAATCTTGAATTCCAATCCTGGATCGGCGAAGCGCATTTGCCAAGGTTCGAACAGCAAGATCTTGCCCGATCACTTTTTTTTGTAAATCAGTTTCGATGTGATTTAGCTTTTCTTTTTCTGATTCTAAAAGGCTCCCTAAAGGGATTCCAGTCCACTGAGAAACTACTTGTGCAACATCGTCTTTGGATACAGAATATTGATGTGCTTCACTCTTCCATTCTTCCATTTCGGATTCAAGCTCTTCCTGCAATGAAAAATATTTCTTCTGAAATTCAGTGGGTAGCGACTGTTGTTTTGATTTTAGTTCTGCTGCTTCTGCTTGCAGCTTATCAAATTGGTGTTTTGCTTCGATTAATGAATCGGGGGGAATTTGATTGCGGTAACAAAAATGCGCGCATGCTTCGTCTAATAAGTCTATTGCCTGATCGGGCTGGTATCGTCCAGAAACATATTTCGAAGACAAGAACACCGACGCTTCGATTGCTTCTTCGGAGATGTGAATATAATAATGCTTTTCAAAAGAAGGGCGAATTCCAAGCAATATACGATATGTTTCTTCTGGTGAAGGTTCTTCAATTACAATGGGTTGAAAACTTCGAAACAGAGTAGGTTCTGAATCAATTCTTCTGTGGTAGGATTGTGTATCACAGGTAGCAATGATTCGAATTTTCTGACTTTGCAAATAGGAACGTAGTGGACCCATTAACGATGCTGATAACTCAGATTTCCCATGCCTGATAAGAAACTGAATCTCATCAATAAACAAAATTACATTGCCCTGTTTTTCTAGATAAGCAAACAGGTTTTGGAGTTTTTTCTCCAGGTCTCCGCGATACTTTGTACCAGAAAGAAAAGAATAAACATCCAGTTTCAAAATACGCTGATTTCGGAAAGCTCCTGGAACCTTCTGATGGACAATACGTTGAGCCAGCGATTCAACAATTACTGTTTTACCAACTCCAGGATCTCCAATAAGAAGGGGGTTGTTCTTTTTCTTACGAATCAGAATCTGGAGAATTCGATCTATTTCCTTTTCTCTACCAATCACAATTTCAAGCTCACCCTTCTCAGCTTGTTTTGTAAGATCTACCATAGCATAATCACCAGGAACATTTTTACTATTCACAAGTTCGTCAGAAGAGTCGGTTAAAGAGTCTGGAAAAGGAATGAAAATTGACTCTGAACTCGTTTCCTCAGAAGGAGATCGTACAGATGAAAAGCTTTTGCGGAAGTGTACTTTTTTTTGCAATAGGGAAGGATCTACATTGCACTCTTGCAAAATTGTTGTAACAGATGTATTGGCATGCAGTAAACACTCCAGCAATATCTCTGTATCAATTTGCCCTCGAAACTCATCGTGGGTTTTTTGGGCTGCCTTCTCTAATATTTCTTTTACTTCCGAAGAAAGAGCTATTTCGGCTTCTTTAGAAGAAGCCGAAATAGAAGAATCTCGAAGTTCTTTTTCTTGTACCATGTGGAGTAGTATCTCCACAATATTTTTGATATCGACCGATTGTGCAATTAACTCATTGGAAATATCTTCATCCGCATGGAGCAAGCCAATACAAAGGTGTTCGGGGTACAAAAATCGATTTTTCGCACTTTTCGCTTCTTTTCGAGCAATCGATATGGCTCTTTTAGCTCTACGGGAAAGGATATCCCAATTCATTATCCGTTCTTTCTTACTTCCTCTAAAACAGCTGTGACTCGTTGAGTCATATCTTCTAGATATCCACTTTGGTAGTAAACCACTTCTCCAGATGGAGAAACAAGAAGGTAGAAGGGAAATCCTTGTACACCAAACATTTGTGTGATGCTTCCATCTTTATCCAACACCAATGGATATTCTGGACCATTAGGATAATGAGCTCGAATATCTTGTTCGGTTTCTTGCACATCAATAGCTAAAACACGAAAATCATCGGGGTGTTTTTCCATTAATTCCAGTATGGATGGTTTCTGAACTTCACACCAGCGACACCAAGTAGTGGTAAAATCAATCAATACAAACTTTCCTTGAAAATCTGACAAAGAGACTGGGTTTTGGTCAAGATCAGGTAAAGTGAATTCTGGAACAACCTGTCGATTTCCTTTGGGAATGAATTCCTGGGGTAACTTAGCAAGAGCTTGCGAGTTTACAAAATCTTCTGGTTTGTTAGGTTGAGTTGGATCATCTTTTTCTACATCTGTCGTTACCGAAGTAACATCCTTATTAGAATTGGTTTCTACATTACTACTGCGCGTATGGCGAACAACAAAAAACACTGCGACGATAAATACAACCAGCAGCAGCACGATCCAAAGCAAGGAACTACTTCTATTTTCTTTTTTATTCATAACACACCTTTCCGGTTCATACGATTTCAGTGAGTAAGAACAAATTTTTCTCACGATCATATTTTTGTATAATATTGTAACGATTTTCTGGATCTTCTAAAGAGGTAAACATGAAAATGATATGGGCTACTTGGCGAAAAAAATATATACAAAATGAAACAAATTTGCCAGGTTGCATTTTTTGTTCAATTGCAAGCGACACTAGTTCCGATGATGACAACCTGGTACTTTATCGGGGGAAATATAATTACATTGTCATGAATCTCTACCCATACACTTCCGGTCACACTTTAATCATTCCATATCGTCACATAGCAGATTATCGAGATCTACACCAAGAAGAGCTACTAGAAATGTGTCAATTGGAACAAAAAATGATTACATGGTTACAAAACGCATTCCATCCACAAGGGTTTAACTTGGGAATGAATTTAAGTCGAATAGCAGGTGCGGGTATTGATTCTCATATCCATCGCCACATTGTCCCCAGGTGGAAAGGAGATTCAAATTTCATGACCACCATTGCTGAAGTTCGCGTAATGTCAATTTCTCTGCGCGATGCATACAATCAGATTAAACAACAAATTTTGGAGGACTCACATGAATAGAAAGACTGGTATTCTTCTTATCATACTATGTATTGTCTCCAGTGCTTGCATATCCTGTTCAAAAAAAGAAACGGTCAACTGGAAAACATACTCCCATTCTCTTTTTTCTTTTCAATATCCCTCGGAATGGGTCATGGAAGAACATGAATCAAACATAACAGTAGTCGGACCCCAAATAGACGGCTATTTCATCAATATGAAAGTAGATTACAACAACCAAATTGGATTTACGTTGGAAGAATTTATGGAAACAGTAGAATCTCAGAATCAATTAGAGATGTTACCAGATTATATCGATGGGGGTGTCAAACCCATCAAAATCGATAACGTCGAAGGATTTCAGCGTGAACTCCAAACATCAGTAACAACAGAGGATACCAAGCAGACATTGTTTGTCACCCTCACTTATTTTGTCTTTCAACCCTCCACAGGACTCGTGATTACAACAGAATGTCCCGTGGAATCGTATATGTCGTATAAAAAAACATTTGAAACAATGCTAAATTCCTTTTCTTTGGGTGGTTAATATGAAAAAAGTCCTTTCCATTGTCGTAGCAACCTTATTCGTTTTTGCCATCACTCCGCTTTTTGCTTCTCAGCAAATCGGATCCAATGAACGAAACTACCTATATCTAAAACACTCCTCTGGCCAGGAAATCCGAATTTTCGAAAGTGGGGGAAACTATTTCCAAGACTTCCCATTACCCGCAGGCATTACCGTCAGCGAGATGGGTATATGCCCTTGCGGTGGGCACATGATTGCTTGGGATGAAAAAAAGCAGAAACTATACCATATTGACGATGAAACAGGATCGATCGAATGGACGATTGCCATATCGTTTAAAGTTGGATCTATCACCGTCTCAAAGCATAAAACTCGCTATGTAGGTGTGACAAACAAATCAGATCAGTCCATTAATCTGTATTCCGAAAAAGGGGGGTGGATTCGAACGATTCAGAGCGATGGCAGGTGGAAAGAAGCTACCAAGATTTTTCTAGACGATTGGAATCATCTATGGGTGATCGATAAAGTGGGTGGAAAAGTGTATTTTTTAACCGAAAAAGGAGTTACTAAAAAAGAAACTTCTTCCTCTTCCTCACTCCCCCTTACTCAAATTGTATCTCTAAGTTCAGATCGATCGGGATATATGTATGTTTTAAATACCAACAATACCTTGTATATTTTTGATCGGGCAGGTGCTTATGTAAAAAATCTAGTAGTGAAAAATGCTCCTTCCTATTCAAGTGATATTGCCATTGATCCAGCACTCAATTACATCTATCTTTTGCACACCAATGGAGCGTGCAGCAGAGTAAATCGCGAAGGAGTGATTCAATATACTATTCATAGACCTTTCCAAGAAACCAAAAAGGACATTATTCAACTTCAGATTGGTAGTCGTCTCCTTATCCATTATGGAGGTCAACCAGCTATTTTAGATTTTGCACCTTTTATTGATAGTACAACAAACAGAACCTATGTTCCCATACGAGCAATTACAGAATCTTTTGGAGCAAAAGTACAATGGAATAGTCAAAGCCAGACAGTCACTATTGATCTGGACAATACTCGAATAGAGTTGCAAATTGGCAGTACTTCTGCAAAAGTAAACGGAAAAAACCTATATTTAGAAGCACCACCTACTATTGTGAATAGCAGAACATTTGTACCCTTACGTTTCATATCCGAATCTTTGGGAGCAAAAGTTCAATGGTTCCCCGAAGATCGTGTGATTAAAATAGTCCGATCGTAAAGGGAAAAGGGGCTGCTATTTTGTAATGACTGGTGGGAAAATCGCCTCAACTTCGTTGTAAGAGTCAATCAAAATAATGCAGTATTGATGGTTGCTTTTTTGTGGATGATACGACACAATTTTTTTGATTTGCCCTTTCCAAGGACCTTCCTGAAGAACATATACCTTCATAGATCGAGTAAAACCTGACTCTTCTTCTTTATATTCTACGTTGTAAAGTCTTGTTTGCTCATCCCCGATCTGAACTATTTCTCCGGTGTCTTCGTACTGAGTTTGCTGGTCCTTATAGAAAGAACTGGCAATGTCCATTTCTTCTTGAAACACCTGGTCAAATCGAACCATTGAATATCCCGGATCAATCGTTTCATTCCAATTCCCATATACATCTCTAGACCAGCCCGTCAAACCAATCTGGATAATTTCAATATCGGATCTTTTCCCATCCAAGCCAATCTCATACCCTTTGATATGAACTGACTGCTCAACAGGTATTGATTCTACTTCTGCGGATTGCAAAATATCTTCTTCTGAATTCCCAATATCAATGCGGTAGCGTATGGTATATGGCTCGTTTATCTCACTCTCAAGCATACCCAGTGGGTGTAAAGATTCCAGGAAAAAATCTCTGTAATTAACCCCTTTATCCAGCAAAAGGTCGTCTTGGAAATGCTTCCATCGCTTTCCACCTTCTATTTCAACATGTACCGGGTTTTGTTTGATGCTGCTTATCGAATATGCCCCCTCTGCATTCGTTGTCACCTCTATATTAGAATCAAAGACAATGGGGATATTGGGTAAAGGATTTCCTTGATAGGATTCATACACATAACCTTGTATCTGGTATGATGTTGAACAACCGACAAAGAGAAAAAGAAAACAGAACAGTGAAAGATAGAAAAAGTTTTGCTTCTTATTCAAGGGTATACCTCATTTTTGTACCTATTGTATAGGTGCAACCGAGGATGTCAATAGAAACGATTACTCTTTATTGTTTCTGATGCTTTACTTCCGTACCCTTATGAATAAAAATCGCAGATTCAGAAATATTGGTAGCATGATCGCCAATACGTTCTAGATGACGGCTAATGAGTAAATAATGAACACACAGTGAGGCATTGTTGGGTTCTTTGTTTATCTGCTCAACAGAATCCTTAAAGATTCTTCCATTCAAATCATCTACAACTTGATCTTGACGAAGAACATAGTATGCAAGTTCCATATTCCCCTGAATGAAAGCTTCTGCTGCACCAGAGAGCATGTTTTTTACACGTTGAAACAATGTGTCAATTCCAAACAAATCACAGGTGTGAGGTTCAATTTCTGATGTAGTCCGTACAATGTTGCAGCACAAATCACCAATTCTTTCTACATCATTCACAGCACGAAGAATACCAATAACTTTACGCAAATCATTTGCTTCGGGAGCATGAAGAGCAAGAAGTTCTAGTCCTTTTTGTTCAATGCTCAGTTCATATGTGTTCATGGTTGCATCAGAGCGGAGAATATTCTCCATCATTTCAGGTTGAAAATGAAGAAAATAATCTTCAGACTCTCTTAAAACTTCTATCGATAAATGGATCATCTTCGAAATATCTTCCTGAAGAGAGGATAGATATTGTTCTTTCGTCATTGTCGTCATATTAAGTACTCCAATCGATTCATGAATGATTTCATTATAGTGAAGTTATGTTAAGAAACGATAAAAACAATATTAAATCTATATAAAATTTAGAGTTCTGAAGAAGGAAACTGTAAATGGAAAGTAGATCCTACTCCTGGCTTACTATCAACACTTACTGATCCTTGGTGTAAAAGCATAATATGCTTCACAATCGAAAGTCCCAGGCCAGATCCAGAAGAAAGATCTCCAGAATGCGACTTATCCAATCTATAAAACCGTTCAAATATTCTCTCTTTTTCATGGGCTGGAATACCATATCCCTGGTCTTGTATTTGGATATGAATGGTATGGGAAATCTTCTGCGCAATCATTTCCACCTTTGTTTGCGAGGGAGAGTAGCGAATTGCATTTTCGATTAAATTTCGAAAAACCTGCAGTAGCAAAGAAGGATTTCCCTTCAATTGGAGTGTCTGAGGATCAATGTTTAGTATCAGTTGAATCTCCTTTTGTTGTGCTTCGCTACGACAAATATTGATCGCTTCCTCCAATAGATCCTTCAGTACAAAAGATTCCTTGCTTAACTGATGGACATTTTCTAATCGAGAAAGAATGAGAAGATCCTGAATAATGGTGGACATTTTTTGAGCATTCTTCTCAATGATTTTTAAATACTTCGTCTGTTTTTCTGGCGATAAGGATTCTGTAGTCAGTGTCTCCGAAAATCCCATAATAGCTGCAATAGGACTTTTCAATTCATGGGACACGTTGGATACAAATTCGGTTCGAACTTTTTCCAGTTTCCGCAAATGTGTCAAGTCTTGCAATATAAGAAGATATTCTGCTTTGTCTTTTTGAATGATAAAATTTGAAAGAGGAAGCACTTTGTAAAACAAGTATTTTGGAGTCTCAGGATGTAACTCAAACTCACCTTCTGCAGGTTGTTGGGTGTCAATTACTTGATCGATCTGTTCGTTGAGACGATAGCTTGTTAGTACTTCCCATGTATATTTTTCAAGGAGCAAAACAGGATCATTCAGCATTTTTTCAAAAGCTTGATTGGTAAACACAATCTTTCTCTCTTGATTAAAAATCAACACTCCTTCTGTAAGCTGATTCATCAAGGATAATGTAAACTGATTGGTCATTTTTAAATGATGAATTGTGCTCTCATAATGATCAATGATTTTTTTCCAGCTTTCAATCAGATCAATTCTCTCAAAGCTGGTAATACTCCGCACATGTGTGGTAAAAAAACGCTCCACAATTTGCCAGTAGGACAAAGCAAATAAAATCGAAAAGATGCAGCAGATCAAAAGTCCAGGAAGAAAAAAGGTATAGAAAAATGAGAATTGTATTTTGTCGTAGTGAGTTGCAAAAACCAGTAAATAGGTGGCTAAAAACGTAGCTAGCGAAGATAGGAACGTATAGAGAATCAGCTTATGTTTCATGATTGGGGGGTTCAATTTTATAACCCACACCGCGTACAGTGTGAATCAAAGACGCTGCAGATTGCAATTTTTTACGCAAGGAAGTGACGTGTACATCCACAGTTCTATGTACAACATACACTTCTTCTTTCCAGGCTCCCTCTAAAATTTGTTCTCTGGAAAGCACATTGCCAGCATGAGTGGCCAAGAACAACAAAATATCAAACTCCAATTGTGTCAATTCAAGGGGTGTCTGGTGTAACAATACTTCCCTTCGATTTACATTCACATAAAGGTCTTCTTTGGGCCAGAAAAAATCCACTTTTTTCTGCATGCGAGATAATATTTTTTGGACTCTTGCGATAAACACTTTTGGGCTGAATGGTTTTGTGATATAGTCTTCAGCTCCGAGTTCTAGTCCTTTTACAATGTCGAAATCTTCACTCTTTGCAGACTCAATAAAAACAGGAATATGGGAGAATTTTTGTTCTTTTTTCATGTATTGCAAAATCTCAATCCCGGAAATGTCAGGTAGCATCAAATCCAGTATCACAAGATCGATATGCTGGTTTTTCAATATTTTTAAAGCCTGAGGTCCTGTTTTGGCAGGCCAAACTGTATGTCCTTCTTTTTCTAAATGAAACTGAATCAGCTCCATTAAATCTTCATTGTCTTCAGTTAAAAGAATTGAGCTCATTGCATTTCTCCTTCGATAGTTGCAGATCGAAATTTTTCAATTTTTCACAGAATTTTTCAACAGGAAAACCAATGACATTCCATCTACTCCCTTTCACAGAAGAGATGAAATGGGAGGGGATTTCTTGAATTCCATATCCTCCGGCTTTATCAAAGGGACGATAGGTTTGTATGTAGGAAATCATATCATCTTCAGACAATGGTGTAAATGTTACATAGGTTGTATCTGAAAAACAAAATCTTTGCATTGTGTAACAATCTCGAATGCGGATAATACACACTGCACTTACCACTCGGTGAGTGGTTGCCGACAATTTTTTTAGTATATCCAATGCACTGCTTTCGGTGCTTGGTTTTCCAATAATCTGAGTAGCCGTAGCAATTGCAGTATCGCAGGAAATAATCCACCCATGTTGAAGGAGTTTGTTTTCGAAAACTGCATTTCCTTTTATCTGTGCATTTTGCTGTGTGAAGAACTCTACTTCTTCCGCTCGGTAATGATCTGAAGATAACTCTGAGCAGTTTGACGGGACAGTCTGATATACAGAAAATAATCGGGAAAAAATCTCTTTTCTTCTACTTGAATTTGAAGCGAGAATGATTTTCATCAGGGTTTAGATAGATGTAAAAACGATTCCGCCATCACTTGGATAATTGGGATTTTTGAATGAGCTGCTAAAACAATATAGGGTTGTCCTACTTGTTGCATATCCTGCAAGCATGAGAATGCTTTCTGCAAGAGTTTAGAGGAATCTTGCACACAAGGAGTCTGTACAAAATCATAGAGAACCTTTGCTGCTCGATCTGTTCCCACATCTCGCAGTGCCTCCATGCAAGCAATCTGAATTGGATAGGTATTGTCTTCCATTTCAAGGCGTTTTTGTATTGTTTCTACTATGTTTTCATGCTTACATTTGGTTGTGACATGCAAACCAACAATCGCATTTGAAACTGTGGGTGAAAAAACCAACTGCAGAAAGTATTGAATGCTGTCTTGGGGCAATTTTTGAAGTTCAATATCAGTGATTGGGTGTTTCGCTAGAAATTCTTCCAGGTAGTAAAGGTACTCTTTTTCAAAGTCTGTGAATTGTACTGCATGAGAAGGTACTGATAAGGCATTTAACCAACCTGTTTGTTGGTCGACACAAAACAAGCTTTTCACAATTTCCATCCGTTCTACATTAGAGATCTCACTGCGATCAAGCTCAGATTGCAATAAAGAAAGAGTTCGTGAGTCTTGAATGCTTCGAACAATGGTATGAAAAGCAGCTGATATTGGGGTGGAAGTATTTTTGGCTGCATTAGAAGAATCATCTTCAGATAAGCCTTGGTGATAGATTTCGACAATTCGGTCTAAAAGTGGCTGCTCCATCAATAGATCAACAAATCGTTGAAATGTGTCAGATCCATAGCGCAAGCTGGAAAGTTTCTGATTTAAAAGAGATAGTAAAAACAAGGGATCAGATTGGACTAATAAAGGTAGAAGCTGGCTTTTATCTATTGGACCTTTACGAAGATATGAAGAAAGCTTATTTTCTATTTTTACCTCTGTGCGAGGTTGGCGAAACCAAAAAAAATGAAGGGTGACAGCAAGAACAATCAAAAGAACGCTGATAATTAGGGGAATATATTCCAGAAGAAACGAAAATTGCATATTAATGCTTTGCACTCCACATTAGGATAAATATTTCTGAATAAGTTCCTGTGCGGTTCTGTTCTTTTTGTTTTGTCGTGGGTACACTAGAATCTTCAAATCAGCTTTACCTCTGTTATTTTGTTTAAAAAGCTGAATCAGATTTTTACAGTACTTTTCTAAATCGGAATAAGTAGTAAACAGAAGAAGCTGGTCTTTAATGTTATCGCTTGAAGTAAAGATGAATTGACCTGCTTCCTTTTCTCTTACACTTAGTGTAACAGCTAGCAACAGATCTTCTTTAATAGGTTGTAAATCCGTCTCAACATTGGTGATTTGAATTTTCAAAGCATGGAATTCAACACCAGATTGTATCCATTTTGTAAGTTTATGAGAGGCAGCTTGAACAGGATAGGGAAGAACAAGTGTACTAATAGGGATATCTTCTTTTTTTCTTACCAAACGGTTGATACGAATTTCTAATTCTTCAAAATCAAAGGGTTTCACAAGATAATCATCAGCTCCTGCTTTGAAGCCTTTTATCTTGTCTTCTGTTTGGGTTCGTGCTGTTAAAAAGATGATAGGAATATTTCTTGTATCCTCATTTTCTTTCAATTTCGTTGCTACTTGGAAACCATCCATTTCCGGCATCATTACATCCAGTAAAATAAGGTCGGGTTTCTCTTTAATGGCGATTTCAATACCCTTTATAGGGCTGGAAGATTTAAAAACTTCGTACTGTTTAAGCTTTAAATGAAGCGCTAACAAAGAAAGAATATCGGGTTCATCATCAACAATGAGGATTCTAGTGGAATTATTCATGTAGAAGCGGAGTCAACTATTTCCAAATTTCGATACAAGTGTCCGGACAAATCAGTGCACAGGACATACATGTAGTACATTTACTCATATCATCTTCCTCGATGGTGGCAGGATGGTACCCTGATTGATTGATATCTTTCTTCAGTACAATAATGCTAACGGGGCATACCTCTACACACAAAGAACAGCCCTTACATAAGTCTTCATTAAACACTACTTTTGGCATGTTTCCTCCTTATTTGGAAAGCTCTCGAATCAACTCCTGTGCTACTACGATACGCTGGATTTGGTTTGTACCTTCATAAATTTGAGTAATTTTCGCATCACGAAGCATTTTTTCAACAGGATAGTCTTTCATGTAGCCATATCCGCCCATCACTTGGATAGCATCCAGAGTCACTTTTACGGCAACATCAGAAGCAAAATATTTCGCCATTGCGGAACATTTACTAATTTTCTTTTCACCGGAATCTACCGTCGCTGCAGAATTATAAATCAAAGATCTAGCAGCCTCAATTTGAGTTGCCATATCTGCTAGCATAAATTTCACGGCTTGTTGCGCTATAATTGGTTGACCAAATTGTATTCTTTTTGTGGCATAATGCAATGCTTCTTCAAAAGCTCCTTGTGCAATGCCTAGGGCTTGAGCACCAACACCAGTACGTGAATGATCGAAATTGTCCATAGCAATCAGGAAGCCTCGGCCTGGCAATCCCAATCGATTTTCTTCTGGTACAAATACGTCATCAAATAGTAAATCACAGGTGTGAGTAGCTCGAATACCCATTTTTTTCTCTTTTTCGCCAAATCGAAATCCATCCCACCCTTTTTCCACAATAAATGCTGTAATTCCGCGGATTCCTTTTTTGGGATTGATGGTTGCCAATACCACATATACATCGGCAATGGAACCATTGGTGATAAAAATCTTGGTTCCGTTTAATCGGTATCCTCCATCGCAGGGAGTGGCAGTGGTTTTTATGGCAGAGGCATCAGATCCAGCTTCTGCTTCGGTTAGAGCAAAGGCTGCGAGATATTCTCCTGAGGCAATTTTGGGTAAATACTTTTTTTTCTGTTCGTCTGTTCCCCATTTTAGAATAGGGTAGGACCCAAGAGCATTCACTGAATAAGAACAACTAATTCCCCCGCAAACGCGAGAAAATTCTTCTTGAACAAGGCATAATTCTGTGACACCCATATCCATACCGTCATACTCTTTTGGGATAAAAATACGCATAAAATCAAGTTTTCCCATTTCTTTCATCAGGGGTACAGAACACTCATCCCGTTCGTCCAGTTCAGCACGTAATGGCTTTATTCTTTCTTCTGCAAATCGCCTGGCTGCATTTCGTAAAACTTCTTGTTCATGATTCCAAAAATATTTCATAAAAATGATTGTACGAATTCGCGAAATTGTTTCAATATGGGTATTCGTTTGGTAATTTGTACAAATCGAATCCTATTATATACTTGTTAAAGACAACGAAGGAGTTCTTATATGCAACAGATAGCAAAAACTAGAATTAAAGTGAAAATGCACCGGTTCTTATGCCCTGAAGATATCGAGATTAAAGCAGGGGACAAGATCAAGGTTCAACATAATGACGAAATTGATTATGGAGAAGTTGTAAGTCTTTGTCCATACCACGAGAGTATTCCCCTGGATGGGACTGTTTTAGAAACCTCTAGCAACAACTACAAACAATCACGAGAAGAACTGATAGAAAAAGATCGTGAAGTATTCCGTTATTGTTTACAAAAATCAGAAGAGCTCAATCTTAATATGGCACTTGTAAAAGCAGAGCATGTTTTGGATGGCTCCAAGATCATTATCTATTTTACCGCTGAAAAACGAGTAGATTTCCGTGAACTTGTAAAAGGTTTGAACAATTTTCTGAAACACAAAACACGAGTAGAATTGTGGCAAATCAGCTCTCGAGAAAAAGCTGTTCTTATTGGTGGAGTTGGAGTTTGCGGTAGGGTGGTTTGTTGCCGATGTATCGGACAGATCCCCGATACAGTAGGAATTAAAACAGTCAAAGAGCAGGGATTGGAAATCAATCCTATCAAAATTACTGGTATCTGCGGAAAGCTAATGTGCTGTTTAACCTATGAACACGCCCAATATCAAGAAATGCAAAAAGATTTCCCAGAAATTGGAAGTACTGTCACCGTTGGGGATAAAACAGGTGTTGTACAAAGTGTGAATGTGATTAGTAGAAAAATGAAGATTCAATTCGAAGATGGTATTTCCCGCGAGATCACCCTCAACCAATACCTTGGCATTGAGCCTGAAGTATCAGAAGATGCAGAACCAAAAATCATACAGAAAGTTCATGTTGTCAAACCCAGAACCATTAAGGAACGCGTCAGCAAGGTGTTTAAAAGCCGATCCAATCGACCAGAGGATCGAAAAACAGAAAATACAGAGAAACCACCTAAAGAAAAAACTCCTCCCCCTTCCGACAAAAACTCAACACAAAAGCCAACTTCCACAAACAAAGAAAATACACCCAACAAAAACAATGAACAAAAAGAAAAAAAGCCAGGATTTAAAAAACCCTGGCACAAAAGAAGATATCCCCGTAAGGCGAAACAAACACCATCAACGGAGACACCTAAAAAACCATCTTGATGTGTTAGTTTACGTCCTTAAAAGCCATTGCTTTGGCACCGCATATAGGACACACTGCTGGTTTTTCATCCAGTTGGATGTAGCCACATACTTTGCATAAGTATACTTTCCGATCTTTCTTTTCGTCCATTGTACGTAAAGCTTCTTCATAGCGCTCTGCATGGCTTTTTTCAGCTTCCATTGCCAACTCAAAACCACGTTTTGATGCTTCTTGAGATTCTTCTTCGGCTTCTTCAACCATTTTTGGGTACATGGATTTATATTCATGTGTCTCCCCAGCAATAGCATCTTCAAGATTCTCTTTTGTGGACTGAATACCACTCATGTTTTTGAAATGATTCATAGCATGAAGGGTTTCTGCCTCAGCAGCTGCACGAAATAGCTTTGCAATAAAAGCATAACCTTCCAATTCAGCTTTATCGGCATAGGCAAGATACTTTCTATTCGCTTGAGATTCTCCTGCAAATGCATCTTGTAAGTTTTTCATCGTTTTGTTCATATATTCCTCCTTGTTAAATGGTATATATAGTGTATCAAATTACGGAAAAATAATTCGATTTTTGCGAGACCGGATTCGAAGAAACTGTTTAGGAGACAGCTTCATTTTTTGAACCAAAAAGGGAGGTTGAAATCCCACTTTTTCCAGCAAGCCAATCACTTCGCCCATTTCAGCTTTGTGCAATAGCCGATACACAAATTGATCAAACTGATGCGATTCTTCGAAATATAGAGAAAAAATGCCCGGTTCTGTGAGTAGTCGAAATATAGCAGACAATGTCACAATAGGAGTTTCAATCAAAGCTTGAACATCGAAACAATCGAACGAAAAAAATTGCTCCGGTTTTAGCTTCTTCCATTCTGTGAAAGGAAGATATCGAACATAAAAAACAGAGTGAAATCCAAACTCCCGAAAATATTCTTTCCATGTCTTTTCCTGTGCTTTTTTTCCCGTAAATAGCATAGCTCGAATAGATTTGTGTCTGCACCTTTCAAACAAAGGAGGAATAATACTTGGATCAGAAAGGCCATAAAAAGCAATCTGCTTGCCTTCTACGGGTTGAAAAGTACGAAGAAACACCGCTTCTGCATTGCAGTGCTTTAAAGGTACAGATTTATGTCGCAGGGTATTTCGAATATCGATCTTCATTGGAAAAAATGCACCCACAATAGGATTGTCGATAATACCTTTGTTCACGGGCTTGTGACATACCTTCTTTGTAGTGAACGCTCCAGTCGTGAAAAATAAATTGCGAGGGAGTAAAGAATTCTAAAACTTCTTTTTTGATAAGACTATGGTCTTGATAAGGACTAAAAAAAAGTGTGGAACTACAGTACTGAAAACTCTTGGATACATAAAGGCTATAAGTTTCTTTCATTCGGATATTGTAGCAGATTGAACACCTTTTTGATGTTCTGGAAACAGCCAGAGTTTGTGCTAAAAAATCTCGATAGGGATACTCCCCATACAACATAGGAATGTGAAAATCATCAATAAGACGAAACGTTGCTTCCTTTCGAGCAAGATACTCTTTCAAAGGATGTATATTAGGATTATAGAAGAAACCCGTTACATTGTAGGTTTGCGTTAGTTCTTGAAGAGGCACAATGGCACAAGGTGCACAGCAAATGTGAAGCAGCAGCGATGGTTTCAAGAAAACAATCCCTCTGAAACATCTGCAGCTTGCACATACCCATTCTTTTCCAGGTACAGCAGTCCTGCTCGAGTTAGTACTCTCCCCCGGGGAGTTTTTTCAATAAAATTAAGGAGCAGCAAATAAGGTTCGGTAATCTCTTCAAGAGTCATGCGATCCTCGCTCAAAATTGCACAAATTGTATTTAAGCCCATGGGCTTTCCCTGCTTTTGGTAAAGCAGTAGTAGCAATTTACGGTCTTGGTCAGACAGTCCATTTTCATCCAGATGAAGAATTGAAAAGGTCTGGTCTAAAATGTTCTTCTCTACTGTATCTTCAGATTTTACCGTAGCAACATCTCGAGCACGTTTCACCAAATGAATAGCAATTCGAGGAGTCCCGCGAGATCGCTTCGCTATTTCTATCGCCTGCGCTCTGGGGATTTCTAGTTTCAGCTGAGTTGCTACATTTTGGATCACATCTACCAGCTCTTCCACCGAATAAAACTGAAAATGATAGGTGAGTCCAAATCGATCTCGAAGAGGTTTGGATAAAAGGCCAGCTCGAGTAGTAGCACCAATCAAAGTAAAAGGATGGCATGGAATGGAGGCAGCTTTTATGTTTCTTCCCCCGCCACGCACAATCTGAATTTCAAAATCTTCCATCACACTATAAAAAGATTCTTCAATGCGCTTGTCCAAACGATGGATCTCGTCTATAAACAGAATATCTCCGGGCTGCAAGGTCATCACCAAAGACATTAAGTCTATGATACGTTTTATGGACGTAGCTGTGGTTTTTACTAATCGACGATCCATCTCATTGGACAAAACGATTGCTAAAGAAGTTTTACCCAATCCGGGAGGTCCATTTAACAAAATATGTTCCAAGCATTCATTACGATCTTTCGCTGCCTGCATGGCTATTTTTAAGCTCTGTTTAATACTCGTTTGACCAATGTAGTCCTTTAATCGTGAAGGCCTGAGTAGATAGTCATCTGTTTTTGTTGTATTGGGGGTTTGAAGTACAGAGTTGTGACTCATCTCTTACCTTCCTGCGATACAAGCGGAGATAGATCAGGAGAAGAACCAGTGAATTTACGAGAGTGAACGATATTTTTCTTAACCAAAAACTCCTCTTTCCAGCTTCCCAGGTTCTGTACAAAAGCAGGTTCTTCCTGCAAATATTGTGACGTATAGGAGCGAAATCGTATAAGGTCATGATACGTCAATGTAACATAGTCTTGTAAACCAAATTCCCCAGAGGGTAACATGGCATAATGCAAATCCCCGTTTGCCGTGTTTTTCCATTTTTCGTCTGTTGCCACTATGCCATTAATAATGCGAATAGCAGCATTTGTATATGTTTCTTCCTGTGTAGCTTCGCCCAGTAAAATCAAGAATGAAGCTTCATTCAATAAATGATTTAACGATGTATGCACCTTTAGAGACGGAGAAGAATAAATGAAATAGTCCTGCAACATAAATCCATAATTGGGGGTCTCATAACAAAACCCTTTGCGAATACCATCCACCAATATATCTCCAATCTTACGGGCTCCTGCAAGTGCTTCAGGTATCTCGAATGTCTCATACATTCGAAGCATGAATAAGGCAGCATCTGTGCAAAATCGAGTATCAAAATATTGGTCTTGTATACCATACTCTTCTTGAAGCCATTTTGAAATAGTTCCATTGGACCAATATCCTTCAGAATTTCGATTTTCTAACAAAGCAACCAAAGAATTCATGCAAATATCGTATAAAAAATGCTGGTCCTCTTCAAAGTAGTACTCCAAAATACTTCTGGGTGCATACATGGAATAATCCCAATAAAAACCCTGCGGGGATTCGTTTAAATAGCCCGATAAATAGGTGGAGTAATAAAATCCATCTTGAAAGTACCCCTTTTTCAGCCCAAAATCAGTTATGAGAAGGATTTTTTGCGTCACAGCCGATTCGATATCCATCAGTGGTTTGGCTGAAAAAACAAACCAGTCTCGAAGAGAAGAGTTTTTTGACAACATAGTATGTGTAGAAAGGCAGCATTCCTGGTTGTCGTTCATGTCTGTGTAAGTGATCATTTCCACATCATCAATGTGCTGATATATTCCACCATCAAGAGTCTTGTAGGGAAAAACTCGACCTGTGTAAAAAGAAGAAGTTTGCTGATATTCATTTGAAAACTGCCCAAACATTGCATCGCCTTTTGAATCTCCCTCGGGTGATTCGGATACTGTCAGTTTTGTTGATTCTTCCCAATAGTCTTCCTTGGAATACTGAAATATATGGACTTCAGGCCTATCTTCAGAGTTCAGCTGAGAAAGATTCTCATCGCTGTATCGCAAAGCATAGTGCAATGGAAAATTCATTTCTAGCTCGTTAGTAAACTCAACAAATACCATGGCATCAGTATTTTGAAAGACACGAATCCAAACCTGACATTCAATTTCATTTTGGGCAGGATCTTGCAAAAGAACGGTAGCGTGGAGCATACTGGCTATAAAAGTAGGAAACTGAAAGGTGTGGTCTACATGGATCACGCTAAAAGGAGGTTGAAAGTCAATACTTATTCTTCGGTGAGAGCTTCCTTCAATAAAATAGGGAAAGACAATTTCATGAGTACTCCACTGAAGCATCGATTTTTGAAAAACAATTGTAGGATCCTGGTGTTGATTAGGAGATAAAACCCCGTCAATTGGAAGTGCAAACAAAATCACCATGCCAAGAAGGAGCGAAACAGGAATCCAAAATTTTCTTCGTTTTTCTTTCTTCAATGATTTTTTTGGTCTTTCTATTTGTTCTGATTTCATCATAATAGTTCATTAATGCGTTTTATTAACATTATATCTAAGATATGATTTTTCCAGAGAAAGTAAAAGAACATGGAGCAAGATATCGGACAAAACATTTACAAAAATGAGCTTCGGCCTATTATTGAACGATACATGAATCAGAAAGATTTGGCTCGGATTGAAGAAGCCTACTATTTCGCACGGAAATTTCATGAAGGACAAAAGCGCAAATCTGGAGAACCATATATTGTTCACCCCCTCAAAGTTGCCATTATACTGGCTCAGCACAACGTTGATGCCAGCATGATTATAACCGGTCTGCTTCATGACTGTATTGAAGATACCGAAGCACAAAAAGAAACCATTCAAGAACTATTCAGCGAAGATATCGCCAGCTTGGTTGATCAGCTGACAAAACTGCAAAATATTGAATTCAAAACAAAAGAAGAAGGTCAATCGGAAAATCTCCGAAAACTGTTACTTGCCATGGCACAGGATACCCGAGTCGTCATGGTCAAAATCGCTGATCGTTTACACAACATGAGAACTCTTGATCACCTTGCTCCATACAAACAGCAAAACATTGCCAAAGAAACAATGGATATTTACGTTCCTTTGGTACATCGCCTGGGAATGTATGCATTCAAATGGGAACTAGAAGATTTATCCTTCAAATATCTTCACCCAGACGAATTTTTACGATTAAAAGCAATGGTCTCTCGCAAACGAACAGAACGTGAAAAATACATTGACAATGCTATGAAAATTATTTCCAGTGAACTTACAAGAAATCAAGTGGATCACACCATGGAAGGTCGTCCAAAGAATCTTTACTCCACCTATAAAAAAATGCAGGACAAACAAAAGCCCATCACAGAAGTATATGACCTTTTCGCTACACGAGTTCTTGTTCCCACCTTATCCGATTGCTACACTGCCCTTGGTGTAATACATAGCATTTGGCGCCCGGTTCCTGGTCGTTTCAAAGATTATATTGCCAATCCCAAAGCAAATGGTTATCAATCCCTACACACAACTGTGTTTGGACCCGACGACCAGTTGTTGGAAATCCAGATTCGAACTTTCCAAATGCACTCTATGAACGAAATTGGCATCGCCAATCATTGGTCTTACAAAGAGGGAGACACCCGAAAAACACGCAACTTTGATGAAAAAGTACAATGGTTAAAACGTTTACTAGACATGCAACAAGAAGCAAAAAATGCCGATGAATTTATCAAAAATGTAAAATTTGATTTATTCAAAGAAGAGGTTTTTGTCTTTTCCCCCAAAGGACGTGTCATTGACCTTCCTGCAGGTTCCACTCCTATTGATTTTGCATACCGCGTGCACACCGACGTTGGCAACCACTGCGTTGGAGCTAAAGTAAACGGAAGAATTGTACCTTTAACCTACAGCCTTCAAACTGGTGATATTGTAAAAATCTTAACTACAAAAACGGCCAAAGGCCCAGGAAAAGATTGGCTGAAAATTGCACGATCACCCAGTACTCGATCCAAAATTCGCTCTTGGCTTCGGAAACACCAAGAAGACGAAGAAAAAAATGAAAAACTTGAAAAGAAAGAAGAGCTGCCAACATCGAAGGAAGATATTCCTGAAATCCCTCTCGTCCATTCTCCTCGTTCAGCCAAGAAACCTGGAAGTTCTGTCATCATTGATGGAAACAAAAACCTGATGGTCACTTTCCCAAGGTGTTGCAATCCAGTACCCTATGATGAAATTGTTGGATATATTTCTCGAGGCCGCGGAATTGTAATTCACCGCGCTACCTGTCCCAACCTTCGCACTCTTCTGGCAGAAGAAGGGCGCATTGTTCCTGCAAGGTGGAACCGAGAAGCGGAAGAAGAGTCCTATTTCGAAACCGCCCTTGTGCTTTTTGTAGACGATACTCCAGGTACTCTCACCAAAATATCCGAAGTCCTCACAAAGGAACATTTCCGTGTTTTAGAAATGAAAGCAAGCATCACAGGAAAAGATTTAGAAAAAATTACCCTTCGGTTAGAGATTCGAGACAATTTTGAACTTCATCATATCGTCGATACCCTTAGCAAGCTTTCCATCGTGAAACGGGTAAAACGCATATGATCCTCGTGATACAAAGAGTCCAAAAAGCATCTGTTTGGGTTGCACAAAAAGAAGTTGCCTCTATACAAAAAGGAATATTAGCCTATGTAGGAGTAGAAAAAGGAGACTCCCAAGCGGATATTTTGCTTGCAGCAAAAAAATTGAGTGGTTTGCGCATTTTTGAAGATGAAGCAGGAAAAATGTCTTTGTGTGCTTCGCAAGAAGATTCTTTTCTATTAATCTCGCAATTCACGTTATGCGGAAGCATTCAAAAAGGTTTTCGACCCGACTTCACAAATGCTGAAAAGCCCCAGTCCGCCCGGGAAATCTTTGATACGCTTTGTCTTGAACTACAAACAACCTATCATCGCACTGTCAAAACAGGTGTCTTTGGAGAAGACATGCAAATCCATTCCCAAGTAGACGGACCTGTCACTATATATTTCCAAACAAGGAAGGACCAATGAATATTTCTATTGAAGTGTATCCACCCATGTTAAACACCACCATTTTTGTGGTTGAACAAAACTACTGTGTGCTCATCGATCCAGCTGATCCACAGGAGTGTATTCACAAACTAACCAAGAATCAGTGGATACCCGTTGGTATTCTCCTCACTCATTCCCATTTTGATCATATATCGGGAGTCTGTTCCATTCTCGAGAAATATCCCCAAACCCCTGTCTACATTAATGCTCTTGAAAAAGAAGCCCTGTTTGAACCCGAACTCAATTTAAGTGCTGCTGTTTGCAATCCATTTTCTCTTCCTTCTGATACCATTGTCCAGCCAGTACCATCCAACAAAAAGCTTTGTATTTCCCCACCAAATACCGATATTACATTTCAGTTCAAATGCTTGCATGTTCCGGGCCATTCTACAGGAAGCACTTTGTATGAATTTGTAGCCAAAGATAGCAAGCTTGGGGAATCCACCTATCTTGCCACCGGTGATTTTCTCTTTGAGGGTACAATTGGACGAACCGATCTTGCAGGTGGATCAAGTCAACAAATACAGTCTTCATTAGAGAATTTTAGATCCATCTACAATTCCAGAAAAGAAGCATCCATCATCATTATTCCTGGTCATGCAAGCAATATGATGAACACCACCACTACACTGGAAAAGGAATTTCGTAACAACCCTTACTTGTACAGAATGGACTAAGTGTTTTCTCTTCTTTCTAAAAGTTTTACTGGTATTGAGTAAAAAAATCCCACGTGGTATAGTTATGGGTGTAGTGTAATCATGTTAGATGGATCCGACTAGGGAGAAGCACATGGAACAAAATAATCCTTCTACTCAAAACAGCAACGTACAACAAAGTACAAAAAAACAAAAAAAACCATTGCGCACCACCAAAAAGTGGATCGTGCTAGGTTTGATTATTGTACTTCTCGGTGTAGCAGAATTTGGATTTTGGAAAGGAGCTCACGTTGGTAGCTTGTGGAGAAACATTTCTCTGAAGATTTCCACCACATCTTGGCAGCGATCCTTGGATCGATTCAAAATTGAAAAACAAATTCAATCTCAGCTTCAAGACATGAGTACATTCCTTGAATCCGGCGATACAACCTCTGCTTTGCAATATATTCACCCTGATCAAAAAGAGAAATATGCGCAAGCGTTTGCTACCTATCCAGACAGAATTCCAGCATTAGTTGAAGGCCTACGGTCTGCAAAAGTTGTTTTCATTAGCCCAAAATCAAATACATATGACGCTGACCGCATGGCAAGAGTGAAACTACAAATTCCACAGCAAGCAGGTTTATCATCAGAGGATGCCAATTTCTACCCCTCTACCATTACATGCATCCTATTTGAAGAAAAGTGGGTGATTGACGCATGAAAAAATCAAGAAAAATCTCTCCATCTTCCTTCTTAGTTTGCTTTGTTTTGATATTCTCCATCGCATGGAGTAGCACAGTTTCTGTTGCATTTGCATGGGAACAGGATGCCCATCAAGAAATCAATGCAAAAGCAGTGGAAAAGTTCGAAGCATACGAAAAACAAGCAGACAAATATTTTAACAATCATGTCGATTTAAAAATCTGGACGAAATCTCCCAAAGTCATATCTTCCAGCAAAACATCGTATTATCATGAACAAATGTGGTCTACCTCAAGATCTTATCGTCACATTATCCATGGTGGATACTCTGCCGACGAACCTCACCTGTATGTTTCGGTAAAGCATTTTTACAATCCGATTGCGTCCAACAGCCCCCATCAACTTACAGATTTAAATGAGTATCATGGCATTGGTTGGGAAGCTATTCCCGCCACAGACTGGGGTTTAACTCGAGCGGAAAATCCCTATACCCTTGTCCATGCAATGCAAAATTACAAAAAAAGTATGGAGATCCCCTACAACGCCACTGTATCGACCATTCCAGCAGCAGGTGACTTCCGTGATTTAGCTGGAGAACCCACCGACCTGGAAGAAATGCGAAAAATGTATGCAGGCAAAGCTCTGCGGGGACTAGGCGAAGTACTTCACCTGGTTGCTGACATGACCCAACCAGCACATGTGCGCAACGATGCCCACCCAAAATGGGAAATCACAGAAAGTGCTATCAAAAAGTCCCAGGCCAAAACATTAGTGAATGAGCCACGACGAGATGGCGTTAATGTACCTGCTCTAGGAAAAACAACAAGTACTCTCATGCGCAATCTAGCCTATTGGACCAACCGCAACTTTTATTCCGAAGACACTATGTACGACCCAGTTGAAAAAGTACAGCCTAAAAACAAACAGAAGCCTTATGATTCCCCCGTTTTCTCGCACTTTTACGAAAAAGAACACAAAGGATACCCCACCTGGTTTAAAAATTATCCCGGGCTTGAAGTCCCCATGTTTCGAAAAGAACGAGACTGGACCTTTATCAATTACCGCTACATTATTACTGCTGATTTTGCTGTAACACAGGGAAAGATCCTCCTCCCTCTTGCCGTATCAGCTTGTAGTCGAGTGATTGATTTGTTTTGGCCCACCCTGCAGTTAACACAAAACATCCAAGAGGTTGAAGTATCTCCCGAAATAGTAGCAAAAGCAGAAGAACTGAAGATACTGGAAGTTAAGCAGTACGAAGCCAACATTCAGCTGAATCATCCGTACAAAAATGATCCCCAATGGGCAGAATACGGTCTTCAGATACGTTATTCAGGTCCAGGAGAATTATGGAGGATACGTGGTTCTCGCCATCGCAAAATCGCCGATGTGGAATTCATCAATGGATCTGTTGTAGCGTGCCAAGATCATGAAACAGGTGAAATGGTTGATGGTAAACCCCAGCTGATACTTCCCCTTGGTTCAAACAAAGGTTCCTCCCTTTCTGGTCCAAAAATAGACTATACAGTAGAAATGGAAGATGCTCTCTATGTAAAAGTACTCGCTGGCGTTCAACATGTACAAAGCCTCCCCTATATTTTCGAACTTGAAAAACCTTCTGTTTTGGTGGACACCGAAAAGAAGAATATTCTACCAGGGGATTCCATTGACATGGAAGCCACCATCGAAAATCCTCCCGAGCGATTTCGTCTGGATTGGACCATTGAAAACCTAAGCCAAGATACAGAAGACATGACACCTCCCATTTCTATTTCCACCAGCGACATTGTACTGAACCATGAATTCCAAAAAGAAGGCGTACATCGAGTAACCGTTCAACTGTACGACAAAAAACGGAACATGGTGGTTGCAGAAGACTATATGGATGTTGTTACCGAATTTATCGATCTATCGGGAAACTGGAATGTTGTGTTAACTGTGGAAGAAGAAAGTGCTTTCCTGCGCAAATTCATCCAGATGATTATGAAAGGGTTCTTGAGTATCTTTAAACCACTTTTTGAAGCCTCAGGAGAATCCGTCGATGAATCTGTCATTGATCAATTTACATTTGTAGGGTCTACCATCGAATATCGTCTTCAGCTCCAAAAAACAAAAGAAGATGAAATCTACTACGAAGGAAATCTTACTTTTACTGGATCAAATACAGGCTACTTTTCTGCTTCTGACTACGACTTCTCTGGAGCAATCCTCACAATGGAGAAAAAGCACCTTGTTCTATACGTATTATCTGTAAACGATTACGGTCAAACCGTAAAAACAGCTTTCCTGCGAACGGGTGAACTTGTTGACATTCGAAGCTTGCAGGGTAAATTCAAAACAGATGCCCCCTTCACTCTCCAGGGCAGCTGGAAAGCAACTCGATAAAGGGCTATGCCGATACAATGAACTATACAGCACCAAGAACAAATCCTTATGTAGTTGTTCTTGGTATAGCACAAGATGGTGGTTTACCCCACTGTGGGTGCCACCAATCTTGTTGCATTCCATCATGGAGCAACCCATCGCTTGGAAAAATGCCCGTTTGTTTGGGAATTGTCGATCCATCCACCCAGCAAAGTTGGATGATCGAAGCTACCTTTGATTTTAAAACCCAATGGTATATGCTCCAAACCACCTCTTCATTTGGATCCAACCTTCCCCTACATGGTATTTTTCTCACTCACGGGCATGTTGGTCATTATGCAGGCCTCCTTCAGCTGGATAAAGCGATACTCAACTCGCGCCACACAGAAGTTTTTGCCATGCCAAAAATGGCATACCTTCTGCAAAACAACCTCCCATGGAAAGCATTGATAAACCAGGAAAACATCCACATCACGCAGCTGCAAGCTGGAAAGATTCAGCCATTGAATTCAACTCTATCCATTCAGCCCATTTTAGTTCCACATCGAGATGAATACACTGAAACGGTAGGCTTTATGATCATCGGACCCATCAAAAAAATTCTATTCATCCCCGATATCGACAGCTGGGAAAAATTTCCTGAAATCTATTCCCTTCTAGAACAAGCAGATGATATCCTTGTTGATGGTACATTTTATGACGCCAGCGAATGCAAGCATCGCAATATCGAATCAATTCCCCACCCATTCATCACTAGCAGTATGAAGCATTTCGAAACTCTCCCAACTCTAAAAAAACAGCATTTCCACTTCATCCACCTCAACCACACCAATCCATGCCTGCACACAAACACTCCTGCCTATCAACAAGTACTCGCCAATCACTTCCGCATTGCCGCCCAAGGACAAATCCTACCCCTCTAATACTAACAAATCAGGTTTCTACACTTCTTGTCACTTCATTTATATTTTCTAACTTTATTTTCTTGACAATTTCAA
>ERZ795057.83-NODE-83-length-97261-cov-13.159805_pt1 | contig 97261 bp, 85 predicted proteins | sample MGYA00375141_ERZ795057 | MGnify/ENA primary metagenome ERZ795057 (study PRJEB30186, sample SAMN05720163) | activated sludge metagenome | isolation source: Anaerobic digester | place: Hong Kong | collected 2015-01-26 ...
GCATCACCGCCAGCATGATCCACTGCGATATCGCGGTAAGGGTGATAGACGAACTTTTGAAAGCGAACAAACCGCTTACTGTTGCCAATATGTGGCCCATCAACAAATCCTATTACTCCGGCCTGGGAAAAATATATGCCGGCATGAGAGCTACCCTTGTCGGAGCCATAGCGACCAACAAAAAGGAAAACGAATACTTCTTCAAAAAGGATATCATCTTCTCCGCCAAATCGTTTGCGAACATGGGAGATGACTTACCGATCAAGTATTCCGGAGGCGAACTTTTCGTAATGATCATGAAAATCGTCTGGGGCATCATGACTTTCAAACTTCGGTTTAAAACGATCAAGTCCCTTCTTAACGGCATGAAGTCCGGCGACAAGATCAGCGCTTTATATGACAGATACCCAGAGACTACGGAAGGTTTTGCCGTATGGAAGGAAGAAGCCGACAAGTTATGGAAATCTTCTGGTAGCATAGCTGACGTGAAATACGATTGAATCTCATAACGAAACAAACAGGGACCCGTAAAACGGATCCCTGTTTTCTTATTATATGAAGTTTATCATTCGGATTGGTTTTGAAGACGCATCGAGGCGGTATGATTCTTGACAACACAAATACCGTCATAAGCAAGTTTGTTTTCCGGTATCACCACATGGCTTACGTTGATGACTGTTACGCCATCAAGGGCAAGCAGGGTCTTCTCGATCTTCTTCGCCCTGTCGTAGTCCAGACTGGCGAAAGCCTCATCCAGGAAAATGATCTGTGCTTTGTTTAGAAGTCCTCTGGCGATCGCAATCCGGCTTTTTTCGCCACCGGATATGTTCTTTCCGTTGTCGTAGATCATGTAATCTAATCCCTCGGGATTGCTGTCAATGAATGTGTCGAGCCCGGCTTTTTTGACGGCATCGCCGATTTCTTCCTCAGAGTAATCTTTGAAAAGAGTCAAGTTGTTTCTGATCGTATCTTCAAATAGGAAAATTGTCTGTTCGATATTGGCAATTTTGGAGAAATATTCCTTCTTTAGAATATCCGACAGATTATTGCCGTCGATTTCGATGATGCCTTCTTGCGGATCGAAATATTTCCTGAGCATTCTCAATAGCGTTGATTTCCCGCCTCCGGACGGACCGATCACAAGGTATTTCCTGCCTTTTTCGAATGTCAGATCGACATGGCTTACAACCGGATTATCCTCGTATGCGAATGCCACGTTTTTAAAAGTGATTTCATGTTCGAATTTGTTGAAAGGCAAGGTTTCTTCATGATTGTTTTTCTGTTCCAGTGTTTTATCTATCCGGATGAAAATGGCCCTTACGGAACGGAATTTGGGAATTGCCTCGGCAACCGAGAACATCGGGTTCACCAGATTGCCGAAGTTATTGATTATAATGATGATTCCGGCAAATGTCACGGTTCCGATCATCGTCATCCATACCGCGAACAGGGACATTCCGATGAAGATCGACATACCTATCGCATTTTGGGCGGAGAAGACAAAACTCATCAACTTGTCGATGATATAACGCTTTTGCTGGACCTTTTCGCTCTTATCATAGAAATTCTTCCTGATTCTGGTTTCCAAATTGTTGTTTTTGATAATGCTGAAAGCGGAAAGAACTTCCTTGACGAACGAGTTGTATTCTGCATACAGGACGCTTCTTTCGGTATTATGTTTCTTCACCGGCTTTTCGATGAAGATTGTCAGGCTTCCGTTGATTAAGACAATGCCGATACCGACCAGTAAGATAAGCGGACTGATGATGGAAAAAATAATGATGGCCGACGCAAATCTGATCAGATTAACGACGATTTCCATGATTTGCGAGATATAATCGGTTTCGATAATGGCAAAATCATTGGTGACAGCGGACAGATAAGCCGCATTGTTCTCTTTTTGGAATTCGGCAATATCCTTGCCGAAAACCGCTGCGATGTAATCCGATTTCATTTTTGTAACGGTTTTTTTGGTGAAAGTGATCGAAGCATAACTTGACAGGATATCCATCGGATATACCAAAGCCAGGAAAACGAAAAGCCAAATCGTGTTGTTCCAGAAAGCCGTCCAGTCGTTATCTATGGCGGCATTCATCACATCGAGCATTTTCAGGCTCATTTTGATATTCAGGAAAGCATAGACAATCCAGGGCGGAATTACATAAAATAATCCGGAAAAATATCGCCATCTCTTTTTCATGCGGCATTCACCCCCTGGAAGTATTCTCTTGCCGGATACTGGGTTATGTACCCGTCGATAAGTTCAAGCACGTAATCGTAGTTTTCGCTGATTCCTTCATAATAGCGGTGACTGATGGCGACAACCGTCGCCTTCAGATCAAGAATAGTCTCTTCTATTGCCCTTCCGAGTTCTTCGTTCAATGATGCGGTAGCTTCGTCGATAAACAGCAAATCGGCATTTTTGGCCAAAGCTCTGGCAATGGAAATCCTTTGACGTTCGCCTCCGGAAAGATTCTTTCCATTTTCCATTATCTGAGTATCCAAGCCGTCTTCCAAGGATTTTGTGAACTCAGACAAACCGGAAAGTTCAATCACTTTCTCGACCTTTTCTTTCGGAATCGGTTTAAACAAGGTTATATTGTCATACAACGATGCTTCGAACAGAAAGACATCCTGATAGATATAAGATACCTCTTTGTTAAGGGAAGCCGTTTTGATCGTTTTGTAGTCGACGCCATCGACTTCGATTTTTCCGTCATAGTCGTCATAAGCCATGGAAAGCAATTTGATGAGCGTAGTCTTCCCGGCTCCGCTTGGGCCTCGCAACAGATATTTTTTGCCTTTTTCGATCGTGAAATCAACATGACGGAAAACTTGTTTGGATTCATATGCGAAGCTCAATCCGTCAACGGCTATCTTGTTATGGAAGATATATTCGTTGGGGTGGGTTGATACCTCATCGACACTTTCTTCTTTTTTTGTGATTTTCCGGTAAATCGCATCCGAGGATTTCAAAACATTGAAAAACGGGAATACCTGCATGAGCGGGAATATCGCCTGCGATGCGAGTTGGATAATCAGGGCCAACCTTCCGTATCCGATCGTCATCCCGGTCGAAGACATCAGAAAGATAAGCAATCCGATCATAACAAATGATCCCACGGCATCGTTAGTCCGGTTTTGCAAAATAGTGAAAAAGGAATAATGGGCCTTTTTCTTCTCCAAAGTGGAAACCTGAGCCCTGGCTTTCTCTAGAAATTTCTTTTCGATATTGTTGAGTTTAAGAATTTCGAGGCCGTTGAATGTATTCGCAACCGCAACGGTGAAACGCTCGTTTTCCGTGGATTTTTCTTCTTGCAGACGAACAGTCTTTTTTTCATAAAGTCTGGAAATGCCCAGCATGATGAAAGCGACGCCGGTTATCACCAAACCGATCTGCCAGTTAATTATGTAAAGGACGGTGATGATGGCGATAAACGAACCGCAGCGAAGAATGAAATTGAGAAGCGTGATGAAGAATGTGTTTTCGAAGGTGTTGATATCGTTGGTCAAATTGGATAGATACACTTCACGGGACTTGCGGTTGTACTGTTTCTCGGACATGTCCAAAACCCTGTCAAAAGCCTGGACCCGCACATCTAAAAGAACATCGCGCATAAAGGCGATTCTCAGCATTCTTGAAGTCAGAAAAAGTCCGGAAGAAAAAAGGATGAATCCGACACACACAGCGATCGTTTTGTAAAAATAAGTCATCGTTGCCACTTCGATCGCATTGAATATCATTGCCAGCATGAACGCTTGGGCCAAATCGGTAATGATAAAGAGGAAGCAGGCAAAGATATACTTGGCGAAGCTTTTTTTTCTTGACATCAGCAAATTTTTCATGTTTGTCTCCTTGATGCATTTTCAGGATAATTCAATTATATTAAGTTTTCAATTAATATTCAAGATATATTTGCATGTTTTTGAAAATATTTTGATTTTTATACTAAATAAATTTCATTTTATGTTTTAATGGTGTTATTTTATCGAAAATAGATGACATTTGCATGTAAACAAAAAAAGGCCCCTTTTGGCAAAGGGACCCTTTTATCTGAATATTAGTGAATATTAATCTTGTTGGAATATTTCCACTAATGCTTGAATGCTGCCAAGTCCAGTTCCGGTATCAGGTTGACCAATTTCCAAATAACGAGGTTGCGATGGCATAGTATCGCTATACACCTGCAAAGCATATAAAACCGAATCGTACTTACTAGCGCCAGATTGGCTATAATAAGCAGCCAATTCTCCTTCGGCCAATGTCAAGTTGTAGAATGCTGCAGTGTAAACTGCATCAACCGCAAGTGCTTGAGCATTTTCGGGTGATAAACTGTAGGGGGCTTGAGTATAATCATAAGCAGCTTGATAGTATGCTCCTGTCGAAGTGCTTATATCTGCAAATGCAGTTGTACTAGAATATGGTCCGACCGGGAACAAGAAGAACCCTGGAGAAACATATAGAGAACGAAAATCGTAATCAAAGAAGTCGTAGTCGCGGTTAATAGTCGTCGTAGCGTAATCATCACTTAAAATTAAAGTAACTTCCGAACCTGTAATTTGTTCATGGGATTCATCCTCTGTTTCTGCTCCACCAGTAGAACGACTTAACAACACAAAGTTAAGCATTTCAGTTTCTGCTCCCGTAACCGCATTGATTTGCATCTGAATAATTGTCTTGTTGTAAGCATTAACAGCTAATTCCGCTGTGCTCTTAAGCATTAGAGCTAAACCTGAAAAGCCATAAGCTTTAAACCAAGCCTCATCACCAGAAATCCAGTTGTTAATTATTGTATCATTACTTACGTTGACAACTGGCTCACCAATACCGGTATTTGCAGGATGGGTATCCTCGACATGAATCGCTGCTCCTCCAGATTTATCGATATTAGATGATGAAATGTAAGTGAGCGGCGTGCCGTACAGATAGAAGCTGTTGGCCCATGAATCATATGCATGGAAGTAACTGACATCGGTTGTGACCGGGGTCGTTCCGTCTGTCATGTAAGCGTAAGATGTCTGGAAGACAGCGATCGTCGTGTAACCGACATTGACATTGTTGACGTTCATCGATCCGCTTCTCGACATAAGGCCGCATAATCCGCCGGAGTTTTGAATCATCAATTCTTCCTGGTATAAGATTTCCTCGGCCGACAATGAGTAGTTGACGGAAGGTGTCTTGGTATTACCGATGACAGTTAGATTCTCGTAAGACACCACGTTATCGTTGTTGATGTTGACATAACTCGAATCCGGAATCACGTTGTAATAGAAGATCGCTATCTGGACGCTGACGACACCATAAGTGCTACCGTCGCCGATTCCGACCGTCGTGTAGTTGCCGTTCGGATCCGAAGAGGCGTTGACAAACGGCAAATCGGAACCGTCGATCGTAAAGTAGTTGCCGTTAAGCACCAGACTGTCAGCTGAAGCAACGCCCAAACGTTGATAAACATTGCCGCGATAATCAATCGAACCGCCCGACAAGACTTTTGCCACTCCGTTGACCGGAGAGCCGTCTTCATTCACATAAAGCGGATCAATTTCTGCCGTGATGTTGGATTGTAAAACAATATTATGAACCGTAATGGTTCCGTAAAGCGTCTGAAGTTCCTCGTTAGTAAATGCGTTGTATGCATCGATCACTTCGAAGGTGAAGCTTCTGATCGGCACTGTCATCTGCAGCGCCTGGTAATGTGGAGTCATTTCAACTTTGAACGTCAATCCTTCTGCTTCCGCAGTGAAGCGGAACTTGTAATCGTCTTTGACGGTGACGTAAGTGCTGAGATTTAATGTGTCGTCCACATTGAGGTTTTCCGGATCGAGTTCAACATAGGTGGAAGTAGCCACATTGTAACGATAGAAAGTGAAGTCGAGATCGGTATTGGCCATATCGACTCTGGTTCCGGTGTTGTCCAAAATCTTGAGATCGAAATAGAAATCATTCCGCCAGCCGACTTTGTAACTCTCGACCACAGACTCCATATAATAACTGGAAGATACCGTGTTAAGATAACTTGTAAGATTGCTGCCGAGCTGGAATTGATTGATGTAGGTAACGACTTTTCCCTGAATCACGGTTTCCGTGATCACTCCGGAATCGTTTTTGGTCATCAATAACTGGAATGTTCCCGTCGTGCCGGTAGTCGTTAGGACGTTGACGTTGGCGTTGATGCATTCGCTGCCGTCAAGAACCTGGAACGAGTACTTGGTTGAGAAATTGTAAGTCATATCCGTGTAGAAGATATAGTTCTTGGTTCCCGATGCGGTCGTTTCGATGATGAAGTAATCATAGATCTGGGTGTCGGTAATTTCTTCTTCTTGCGTTTCTACAACATACTCCAAAACCGACGAATAGGAACTTGACATGTATTCGACGCCATCGCCTACGGCTTTGACGGCCAGGTGGTGCGTTCCGGCTGTGAACAAAGCGTCAAGGTCGGCTCCGACATATGTGAATGTGTAGACATCCTGGGTGAAATCTCCCGAAGACAGGGTGTATTCGACGCCGTCCACGAATAGAATGAATTCGGTCGGATAGTCACCGTTTACCGCCTGGCAATCCCAGGTGAGCTGATTGTAACTAGTACCTTCGACTCCCAAGGTCACTTGCAGGTTGGTGGGAACTTCGAATGGCGTCAATTCCTGCCATACAGCATAAATCGTGATCGAATTCGCTAAAGTAGAGAAATCCAATTCAGTATATATAACCGGATTGATCCCTGCTTCTTCATAGAACCAACCAACGAAATAGTAACCATTTCTGGTCAGATTCCAGATCGCCGATGTATCGGTGACAACCGGTCCGGACGGAACATCGTCTTCACTCACCAGATAGCGAATCGTACCGTTGTCCATGAAGGTGATGGTCTTTGTATCCGCTTCATAATATACCGCGAAGGCATCGATGTTTTCGGTAACGTTCGTAAAGACCGAACGATTCCAGATCACAAGCGAGAATGCTGCGTTGCCGGATAGAATCAAAGCCGGTACCTCGTTGCTTGGCAGATCCTCTCCGTAATACACATAGCGGTAATCTGTCGTGACCAGGGACGAATCCGAGGCATCCGTTCTCTGAGTGAAGGAGATTTGCAATTGATCTAAATCGTAATGCACGTATATCGTCAAGACAGACGTGACATTGACGGTGTCTGTTTCGTTAAAGTATTCATAGAGAGTCGAATTCAATGTATAGCTGAAGTTATCGAAAGTATAACCGTCGATCTCCGTCACCGGACAGTAATCGGTGCCGTAAGCAATCGTCTTGGTAACTGACGAACTACTCGCAAGCACGCCGCCCCGATAGAAGTTTCTTTGAATCGTGACTGTGTAGGAAAGTTGTTGCCATCTCGCATAAAGGATAAGCGAGTTCTCGGCATGATCCGATGTCGTGTAGAAGATACCATCGCCGTCGACCCAGCCCAAGAAGTTGTAGCCTTCCCTGGTCGGGGTGGTGAGGCTGGTTAAAAGACCATCATATTTGACGGTGAAGCTTCCTGTTCCCGGACCGGACGAATCGATCATCTGGACCGTGAAGACTTGGCGGTCGTAGTAGACTCTCAAAACGAGCGTACCGTCACCGGCGATGTAGCCGTCGATGATATTGCTGCCATTGGCGGAGGCATAATCGAATCCGGTATATGTCTGAATAGTCGCTTCCACATAGGTATCGGTCGTTCCGGTAAGGTTCTGGGTCTTGGAACCGTCAAGCGTGTAATTGTCGTCTTCCGCATTTTCGAAGTAGTATTCCACAGTATAGGAAGTATTGGTATTGGCTGTCCACATTGCGTATAGGTTTATATCATCCGCAACTTGGTAAATGGTGGCGCTGGTATAGGTTGTGCCTGATCCGTTTGGCAGAGTGTTCCAACCGTTGAAAGTGTAACCTGCATATGTCGGAGTAGGCAACACTCCGACCGCCTGGTCATAAGTGACAGTCTTGGTTGCTGGGGATACCGAACCGCCCTGGGCATCATAGGTGATCGTGTAGGTATTGGCGGTATAAGTCGCAGTAACGGTAATGTCGGCTGTCACGCTTGTATAGGATCCGTCCCAACCGGCAAATGTATAACCGGTTCTGGTGGGATCCATTGGAGCCGTGGCATCCGTCATGTAATAAACCGTATCGGTATCGATCAATGTGTCATCGTAATCATTGAAAGTCACGGTATACGTATTGCGGCTGTAGAAGACTTTCAGAACCAAACTGCCGTCACCGTTAATGTTGCCGGAAATCAATGTTCCCGGAGCCGACGGATTGTAAGTGAATCCCGTATAGCTCTTGATTGTGGCAGTCGCTGTGGTATCCGTGGTTCCAGACAAATTATCGGTCTGGTCCAATGTGTAGGTGCTGCCGTCCGTATTCATAAGATAGTATTCTACCGAATAGGCTGTATCGGTTCTGGCTTGCCATACGGCATAAATAGTAAGATCACCGACGACTAGATAAGTCGTGGCATTGTCGTATGTATCGCCGCTGCCGTTCGCTACTGTATTCCATTCGACAAAATCGTATCCGGCTCTTGTCGGTGTCGGAATGGTGCCGACCAGTTCGTTATAAGTGACCGTCTTGCTGGTAGGATCCACCGTACCGCCTGCGGCATCAAAGGTAAGGGTGTAATCATTGGCATCCCAGATCGCATACAATGTGAGTCCGGTTGTGAGCATATATACGGTCGACGAATCATAAGTCGTTCCGTTGCCGTCCGATGCCGTATTCCATTCAAGGAACGAATATCCGGGTTTTGTCGGCGTTGGCAAGGTTCCTACGGCTTCGTTGTAAGTAACCGTCATGCTTGTGGGATCGACTGTGCCGCCCACGGCATTAAAGGTGAGGGTGTAGTCATTGGCTTCCCACATCGCATAAACAATGATGCCAGCTGCCACCTGATAAACAGTTGCGGATGTGTAAGTAATGCCTGTACCGTCATTAGCGCTGTTCCATGCGACAAATGTGTAACCGGCTTTTGTCGGGGTTGGCAAGGTGCCAACGGCCTGATCATAGGTCACACTGACAAATGCCGGATCAACTGTTCCGCCCATCGCATTGAAAGTTAGGGCGTAACTATTCGCTGTGTAAGTTGCCGTCACAGTGATATCGGCAGTCACGTTTGTATAAGTCGTATCCCAATTATCGAAAGTATAACCGGTTCTTGTGGGATCCTCGGGTGCCGTGGCGTCCGTTTGATAGTATACCGTATCGGTATCGATCAGGGAATCATCGTAATCATTGAAGGTCACGGTATACAAGTTGCGGCTATAATAGACTTTCAATACCAGACTTCCGTCGCCAATGATGGCTCCGGATGTGACGTTATTGGCATTCAAACTGTCATATGTGAACCCGGTGTAAGTCTTGATCACAGCGTTTGCCGTATCATCGGTCACACCATATAACGTCACGCTTTCATGTAGTGAATAAGTTGTGCCGTTTGTGTCCATCTGGTAATATTCCGTTGTGTATGCCGTTCCGGAATTAGGAGTCCATCTGGCATAGATCGTCATGTTACCGGCTGTCTGGTAAACTGTTGCGGATGAATATGTGGTTCCCGATCCGTCGGATGCCGTGTTCCATTCCAGGAAACTGTAACCGGTCTTTGTCGGATCCGGAATTGTTCCAATCGCCTGGTTGTATGTGACAGAGATTGATTCCGGTGTCACATCGCCGCCTTGGGCGTCAAGGGTGAGAGTATAGGTATTGGCTTGCCAGATCGCATACAATGTGAGGCCGGAATCCATCGTGTACACGGTTTCGGAATTGTAAGTCGTTCCGGTACCGCCGGTATTTGTATTCCATTTAACGAACGTATATCCGGTTTTCGTAGGCGTCGGCAAAACTCCGACTGCTTCGTCAAATGTCACAACCTTGGTTGTCGGACTGACAGTGCCGCCTTGGGCATTGAAATTCATTGTGTAGGTGTTGGCTGTGTAAGTAGCCTTGATGGTGATGTTAGCAACCACATTTGTAAATGCAGTATCCCAACCAGCAAATGTATAACCGGTTCTTTCGGGATCTGAAGGAGCCGTGGCACCGGTCTGATAATAGACGATGTCGGTCGCAATCAAGGTGTTGTCATAATCATTGAAGGTTACAGTATATTGGTTACGGCTGTAGAAGACTTTCATAAGGAGACTGCCGTCGCCGTTGATGTTGCCGGTAATGATATTGCCGGCATTGCCTGAATCATAGGTGAATCCGGTATAGCTCTTGATCGTGGCGGAAGCGGTCGTATCCGTAGTCCCGTAATAAGTTATCGTTTCGAATAACGAATAAGTGGAACCATCGGTATCCATCCGATAATATTCTACATTATAAGCCGTATTGGCATTGGCGGTCCAGATCGCATGAAGCGTGATATCAGAGGCAACCTGGTAAATCTTGCTGGCAGAATACTCGACGCCGGTACCGTCTGATGCGGTGTTCCATGACTGGAAGGTATAACCAACTCTGACCGGAACCGGAAGGGTGCCGACAGCCACATTGTAAGTGACACTGATAGCTTCCGGTGACACCGTGCCACCCTCTGCATTGAATGTGATGGTATATGAATTGGCTTGCCACATTGCATAGAGTCTGATACCGCCGACTACCTGGTAAACTGTGTCTGCTGTATAAGCCGCGCCGGTTCCGTCAATAGCTGTATTCCAACCGAGGAATGCATAACCGGTTCTGGTCGGGACGGCAAGCGGTCCGATAATTGTCTCGTAATAAACCGTCTTGGTAGCCGGGTTGACTGTGCCTCCCTGGGCATCGTATGTGATCGTATAGGTGTTAGGCTGCCAGATCGCAAAGAGCGTCAGATCTCCGACCACGTTGTATACCAAACCGGAATCATAGGAAGTCCCGGTTCCGTCAATGGCGGTATTCCAGGACAAGAAGGTATATCCGGTTCTTACGGGAGCCGCAAGGGTTCCGACCATTTGTCCGAAGGTTACCGTCTTGCTAGTGGGATCCACAGTTCCGCCGTTGGCGTCGTATGTGATCGTATAGGTGTTGGCCTGCCAGATCGCGTACAGAGTGATATCCGTCGTATAGTTGTATACGTCACCGTTCACGACATATGAGCCGTCGTCGATCTTCGTGTTGTTCCATCCTTTGAAAGTATAACCGGCTCTAGTCGGAGTGAACAAATCGCCGAATGTGTCGTCGTAATTGATTTCAAACGATTCGATCGGGGATGTGTCTCCGCCGTTCGTATCGATCGTAACAAGATACGTGATCGGATCCCAAACGGCGATCAGAGTCAGATCGCCCAAAGTGGTGTAAACAGAGTCAGAAGTCACATATACCGGATCTTCGACAACTTCTACCGTCCATCCCTGGAATGCATAACCTGTCTTTGAAGGAGTGGGCAGGAATCCGATTGCCTGATCAAATGTCACTTGGACCGTAGTTGTCGTCATCGACCCGCCACGGACATCGAAAGTGATATTATAGTTGTTCGGAGTCCATTTGGCAAATAAGGTGAAGCCTTCAAACGGCATGGTTCCGAAAGCGGCGTATTCGTTTTGTAATTCAACATCAGTATACCAACCGCCGAATGTGTATCCGCTTCTCGTGGGATCTGCCGGTCTCGTGATCGCAGTATCAACAATCGCTTCGATCGGGCTGACGGCAGTGCCGCCGTTAGTCACAAATGTCAAAGTATATGTAAGTCCGTTCAGAATCGGACGGATTTGTAGGCTTGTCGTAACATTGTCGAAAGCGGTATCCCAACTTGTGAATTCATAACCGTCCGGTGCCACGTAATCAGGAGCAACAGCAGCGCTTCCATATGCGACATTTTGAATCGATCCGATCAATTGTCCGTTTTCATCAAGGAAAGAAACCTGGAATTTCTGGATCGAGAAATTGGCATAGATGACTGTGTCTTCCGTAATAGGCGTCGAAAAGTCATAAACCAAGGAATCCGAATCGATCCAGCTGACAAAGTTGTAATGCTCCTTGACAGGATCGGTAGACGGTCTGGCGACAACATTGCCATATTTGATGGAAACAGTCGATATGACGGTTGTTTCGTTCATGAATGTGACGGTGAAGTATTGGTCGACATACATCGAATAAACATCGATATCGGCGGATATTTCCGTGAAATCGACTTCGGCGTAAACATCAGTTGAAACCTCATACATCCAAACAATGTCCTTGCCCGCCTGGGGAGTCAGGGCGGACTGGGGGATATTATCCGGAGCTTCTCCGTATACCGCATCGTTTATCTCATCGGTCGTATCGTTTCCGAGATGGAAAGTGATGGTGTAGTATGCCAAAGTGAAATGCGCAACCACCGTGGTATCGGAAGATATCCGCGTAGAGGAATCAACCTCGTCTTCGCCGACGTACCAACCATCGAAATCATATCCGGTTTTTACCGGATCGGCCGGGAACGGCAAAGCATTCCCGTATGTGATATCGGATGTCTGGACTGTTTCATCCTCGACAACAAAAGTCACCGTATAATCATTTACGCTCCAACTGGCGTAAATAGTAATATTACGGAGCACGGGCTCCGTTATATCGATAGGTTCTGCGAGTGCCGCATCATAATACCATCCGGCAAACGAATACCCTGTCCGGGTCGGATCGGAAACGTTATCGAGCGTAGCCCCTTGTTCTAAGGTGGCATTTGCCATTACGTCTCCTCCATTTGTCTGGAACGATACTGTAATGTTGCGCGTACATCCCGCCAGTATCAGAACCATTGCGAATGTAAATGCTAATGTAAATCCATATCGCAATAACTTCTTCATTTTATCCTCCTTATTTAATCGAAAATATCATCGGGCACGTCAACAGAACCCGGAGCTTGAAATATCAAAGTGACAGTATCCGTTTCGCCTGTTTTCTTGTCCTTGATCGTTATCGTGACCGATGTCTTTTCAGAAAAGGTCACATATACTTGATGGTCTTGTAAAACGGCACCGACGGATGAGTCGTCCGCGTACGCAACTAGATAGTCAGTATTAGCATCGTCCGGCGCATATGTAAAAGCGATGGTCATATCATAATTTTCTTCCAGATCGGTGATGATATCACCGACAAAAATAATCTTTTCGGTTTCGTCCTCGTTCCAGACAATCCGACTGTCAGAAAATTCGAGATTTTCTACCATCACTGAATCGGAGGGATCCGGTAAAGATCCCCAAATACCGATAGCCATGACAGACAGCGCTCCTAAAAGTATTACTAGGAAAATGAGCAACTTTTTGTTCACGGTCTTTCACCTCTTTAAAATTCGATGTCGCCGAAGTAGGCGCCAAGGAAATTGATAAACGAGAATAGTCTGTAGGCAAAAAACACAACTGACAGACTGATAATGATTAACCAGGCTTTGTCCGGAAGCACGAAACACAGGGCAATGAAAATGACTCCGAATACCAAACTCATCCCGAATCCCATTGTTACGGATTTCTGGACGTTCGGATTGCCGGACAAAGAACCGGATGAAGCATATTCCGCCAAATGCGGATTCAGCACATCGATCTGCAGACTCCAGAGAATGTGCGTTGTATTCAAGATAAGGATGGTCACCATCATCGGTAAGATGTCGGAGACAGGAAAATTGGGAAGCGCGAAACGGAACATAAGAAAACTGATGATTATGATAAGCGATGAAAAGACAACATTGATCGTTATCTTGGCCCACACGATACGGTTGGTCTTCGAAGGCGCGGTTTTCAGAAGTATGAACTCGTATCCTTCACTCGTGATCGCCGAAGCCGAAGCTGTATTCGAAGCGCTGACCAAGAATAAACTGATAAGCAAATCGAAGGCAACCATGAGTGCTGTCCCAAGCGAACTTCTCGGAATTCCCAAATAAATATAATTAAGGATATAAAGAACAAACGGGAACAGGAACAGAAGGGCATAGTTACCCAATAGTTCGTTGACGCTTCTTTTCGTCACCAGCCATTCCTTTCTCAGAAATGTCAAGAAAATGCTCTTCGAGGTCTTTTCCTCATGGCTCTTATGCTGTTTGTCGACGGCGAACTCCAAAGTCTTGGAAGCCAACCGAAAATAAAGCGGCCGGGAAATCAGAAACACCAATAAAAGCATTCCCCCGATGATTCCCAGAACCAATCCATAGTTGATAAGCATGTTCATGTTGAAAAGCAATTTACCGATCATTGTGTATATGGTGCCATACTTGGCCGATGATTGCATGAATATCGCCAAATTGCTTACAAAACGGTTGTAAAGCTGGACGATGCGGATCGGAATCGGAATATTTGCGACAAGCACAGTGACAAAATAGAAAAGTCCGCCGATCATAAGAATCGCCGCAATCAGGGAAAAAGCATTCTTCGCCGAGAAAAAATGCTTGATATACATAATGGGAATCGATAAAAGCGCTGATGTCAGAACCGCAACCATCGGAAGCATGATGGATACCGGAAGAATATTCAGATAATACCACCAAGGCATCGAATTGACATAACCAAAGCCAATCAACAAAGGAATCAGAAAATAAAAGTTCTTAATTAGTTCGTGAAAGAAATAAACCATGAGCTTGCTGACGAAAACTTCGTCGTTTTTGACGGGAAAAGCAAGCAAAATCTGGTTTTCCTTGCTCGAATAAAGGTCAATGATGAGCCCGTTCGTTGCACTGATAATACTGATGACCTGTGTAATGATCAGAAAGAAAATGACGAAATAAACGTTGACAGGGATATACAAGATGTTTTTTACAAGATAAAGCAAGCCCGCCATCACAACCGACAGAACAACGAGCAAAACAAAACCTACGGCAACTTTCCCGGCGAACCTGCGATTGTGAATGAATCTCAGGTTCATCTTGTTGGAAAGTTGCATCAATGTCAGGATAAGAAGCCTATTCCACATTGACCTTCACCTCGGGAATGGCTGCGGGTTTCTTCGCCATGCTTTCAAGATACAACTTCTCGAGGCTCATGCCTTTAGAGACAAAATCTTTGACAACATATACACCAACCAGTTTTCCATGGGCGATGATGGCGATCCGATCGCAAATTCTTTCAACGACTTCGATGACGTGACTAGAGAAGAAAACTATGTTTCCCCTGTTGGCATGCTCGCGCATGGTTTCCTTGATCTGGATCGACGATGTCGGATCAAGTCCGGTCAATGGTTCGTCAAGAATCCATACTTTCGGGTCGTGGATCAGAGAAGCAATGACAACCAGCTTCTGCTTCATTCCGTGGGAATAGCTCTTGATTTCATTATCGACAGCGAAAGCCAAATTGAATTTGTCCAAATAATTCGCCATGCGTTCTTCGCGCAAATCGGCAGGAACTTTGTACAGATCCGCCACGTAATGGATATATTCGCGGCCGGTGAGTTTTTCATAAACAGCATGGTTATCAGAAACATAACCGATGTTTCTTTTCGCTTCGAGTGGCTGCGTCTTGATCGAATAACCGCAGATTTCCATCTCGCCTTCGGTGATCGACTGGATCCCGACCAAACTCTTGATCGTAGTGGATTTGCCGGCGCCGTTATGTCCGACGAAACCAAAGACCTCGCCGTCGTTGACTTCCAAGGAGAAATCGTCAACCGCTTTCCTTTTGGAATTGCCGTACTGTTTTGTAAAGTGGCTGATCTTTAGCATATTAATCCCTCCCGGATCGATTGGATCGTGAATATCTTTTCCGTTCAACAATTTTCTTAAATTAAGCATGTCCATTCGCATTTTTCGCTTTTTTATGATTAAAGCATAATACGCATCGAAGAATTGGAAGATGGCGTCATAGACATACCAGCTGGCAAACATCAGGAAGATGAAACTCAGGTAGAGCAAGATCTGATAAAGCCAGAAGAACGTGAATGTGAGATTGTTCCACGTAAATGAAACTACATTTTCATACTGTAATCTCTCCACGTTGAACCGCCCGGAAATATTGTCTCCGTAAGTGAAGAAATAATCGGTCCAAGTATAGTTGTTGAACCAGGCATTCAGGAAGAGGACGACGATGTAATATGCAGTGAACACCCCAATGGCTTTGACCATCAGTTTAAGCGTCGGTCTCTCAAATGTATGGAATGCCACTCCCAAAATAGGAATAAAGAAAGCATACCAATGGTTGTACCAGTAATGTATGCTGACCATTGAATACATATCCTCGGTACCAATACTTGGAAGCACAATCGCGACCAAAGCGCCCAAAACATTTGCGAAATAGTTGAAATAGAAAACGCCTTTGAGACGGAACACAAAAGAAAACAGCATCAAAATAATGGCCGTGTTACATAGGTGCAAGGGTAATCCGCCGAGTCCGGTGCGTCGTTCGAAGAAATAATCGATATATGCTGCGAAAACCAAATATAATAGCATCAAATCGCGATCTTTCTGTCGCTTATTGAACATAACAAAATACGATACCAACATGATAACAAAAGGCAATACGAGGAAAATTATATGCTCCTTGTTGAAATCATCGGTGATTGCACCGTACTCTCCCAAAAGATTATATAGGGACGTAAGCGGCATAACCGCTAGACTTGCAATGCCGGAAATGAGAAACAGGTTCAAAACATCGCGCCATTTCGGTACCAATTTTTCCCGTATAATCATAAAGATATTCATGACCACGAGAGTCATGAATATAATTATTTCCGCTATGAATTGGATGCTGCGGTATGAAAGAAAATTATCTGTTCCGATAAATGCAATGATGTTTTCACGAAAAAATACTATGTTCAAGACGCCGATCGTAAGGCCGAAAGTCGCCATGAAAAATTTTAAGAATCGTTGGTCAAAGAACGGGGACAGCAATCCCCATACTATGGCCATAAGTGTCGCCCAACGTAAAAAAACCAAAATTAGTGAAATGTTACGCGGCAGCACCCATGTTGAGTCGGCATCTATCGGAGTCGTGACATCAACGTAAAGCAAATTGAAGGTATCGTTGAAAACGTCTTCTGAAAAAAGCCTCACCGAATAAACAGCAAACAACAACACGGCTAACAGCTTGAAGTATTTTTCGATTTTTGCGGGATACTTTCTGATAATCAGGAGGTTGATTCCGATACCAAGAACAATACCGGCAAGTAATACATAATAAGTCATCGATTACACTCCATCTGAAAATTTCATAATTTTCCGGTGTCTAGCATGCCAAGCAATAACCAAATTATTTTGCTATGGTCATACTGTTTTTATATTATATCATAAATTGAAAATTTATATAGTGTTAAAAACAGAAAAATGTAAGATTGGAACGCAAATTTTTTTCACTATACTTTTAAAGCAAGAAAAAGCACACTGCGGCAACTACGATGGTATACAGCAAGGAAACGAAAGTGCCCATTATCATTCTTTCGGATTCCTCGGGGCTGTCTTTCGTTATTCCCAGTCCCATTATTCCTTTCACCACCAAAATAAGAACGGCGGCCGTATACATACCGAAATAAATGGTGACCAGTAACAACGCACGTTCGAGGACGCCGATTTTTTCGCCGCTGTTTTTTTGGCTGACATCCGCAGGGATTTTCCTTTCTTTCATCACGGATTTTATGATTAAACTTCCGGGAATCCAGGCTAAGAGAATGGAAGCTATCACTCTGATCCAACCATAATTGGTTATCAGAAGGAAAGTAGACGCTGGAGTTTCATCATAAACATAACCGCTTCTGAACAGGGCAACAACCAATACGACGATGAATATGGACAATAATTGGCAAAATAGATCCAGGTATAGTCTGTTCTTCTTGTTTTCGTCCATTCCAGGCTGGCATTCCAGGTAAAAACCCATTAGAACAATGATGAAATGAGAAAGTCCAAGGGCGATTCCAGTAATCAGCATCGACAGTTGGAAACCCATGACGAGATAGGGCAGAAAAATCAGAACGAAATATATGACGGAAGGATATACCACCGACATAATGTTCTTTCTTTTATTTCCCTGCCAAATCAATTGGAAACTACTGGCAACAATATGTATCAGCAAATACAAAAGCAACGTTTTCATTTGTTATCCTTCAACTCCTTGTCAATTAGAGATTGGATGGTGTTGGCGGTGCGGAAATAATCACATATGAGGGTTGATTTCATTTTCTTGTTCAGACTGGGTTGGTCCATTCCGAGATTGATCGCCAGATCTTTTTGGACAAGGTCGGTGGAAAAGCCTCTGTACTTCACTATTTCTTCGACCAATTCTTCCTGCCCTTGCGTCCATCTTTGTCTCACGGCGTGCATCAAAACCATTGAATCGCCGACTAGCGAGGATAAATCACAATCGGAAAAACCAGAAATGACGGCATCTGTCACTCCGTATGTTTTTCGTTTTGATTTTTTCGCAAAATCCAGCGCTGATTTGGCTTCCCACCATGCCGGCCCGTCGGAACGAAGATTATGTGTTTTATCGATTCCGGTCGTAATGTCTCCGATTCCGATTCCGAAACTAACTTGATACGGCTTGACGGTAAACCTGATCTTTTCAATGGCTTCCATGAGCCGTTCGGCGCCATTCCAAAGAGCAAGAAACATGTTTTTGGCTGTCAATATGAAAATTGAAGCCAAATCGTTTTCCATAGACACGTTCATAATCTTGAATTCCTGCAATAGTTTTTCTTGCAATGTGTCTTTCTCTTTGGCGTCAACAGGCGGACTCATTTCCCCCATAAGAGCAATATATTTCCTCATGCTAACACCTCACAAGCGATATTTTACCTTTATTTTCCTCTTATTTCAATATGATTGTCATTATTTATTCAATATTGCTATAATTTCCATTATTTAGTTTTTATATGTTATAATTCCTTTTTTAGTGCAATATTATAATATTTTCCGTTTTATATGCAATAAAAAGCGCTATTTTTTTGAAATAGCGCATTTGTCGACTTGTTTATATTATAAACGATCGTTTCCGAGATAGTATATGGCGATGGTTCCCGGTCCGGAATGGCTTCCGATCACTGGACCGATGTATCCGGTTTCGATGATTGCTCCAGGTATTCTCATTTTTACCTGCTCACTCATATATTCCACGTCTTCCGGGCAATCTCCGTGAGAAATAAATATCGGAAGTTCAAGCGGTTGCTCGATTGTTTGCATCATCCGATCAACCATTCGGTTCAATGCTTGTCTTCTTCCTCTTGCAACTCCGGTCTGCACAAGCTTTCCTTCCGGTGAGACATGAAGAAGCGGTTTTAACTTGATTATTGTGCCGATGGTCGCCACTACTGCCGACAAACGTCCGCCTCTTTTCAAATACATGAGATCGTCCACTGTAAATAAATGGTCAAGTCTCTTTTTATTCTTTTCCAGCCATTCTTGAATTTCTTCAAGTGTTTTTCCCTGCTTTTTCAACGTAGCCGCGTGCCAAGTCAAAAGACCCAGCCCCATCGAAGCAGCCAAGGAATCTACGGCTACAACTTTCCGACCGGGGTATTCCTTTTCCAAATTGGGTCCGGCCTGGACGGCGGATGCGTAAGTGCCGGAAAGCGCGCTTGAAAAGGCGATGTATAAAACATCAAGCCCTTTTTCAAGATATTTCCGGAAAATATCATCGAATTCCTGGGGGTTAAGCTGTGATGTCGACGACGTTTTCTTGTTTCTAATCAAGTCATAGAAGTTTTTTGTCGTCATTTCCCTTTCGTCGGGATAGTTTCGATAGATCTTATCATCTACCATGAAACTCATCGGGATTACTTCCACTCCGATTTTTTTGACCATTGCCAGAGAAAGATCGGAACAGGAGTCGGTAAAAAGTACAAAATCAGCCATTTCTTATCCTCCGTATGTCATAATACTATCAATAATGCCAAAACCAGGGCTCCTACAGGAATCAATGTTCCGTAAACAAGTTCCCGGGGACTATGTCTTCCAAGGTACAAAGACGACCATATGACAAAGCCAAGGAAGATCGTTAATCCGAGATATCCGGGGCCGCCGAAATATACCATAGCCGCAATCGGCCCGGCAACGCCGCACATATGGCCGCTGGCTTTTATCTTTAGCACAAAACTAGAAAAAGCAATGGTCGCGCCAGACAAAAGATATGTTAGGTAGAAAATTTTTTGAATATCAGTGAAATTAAACACAAATGTTATTACAGCTCCGACAACATAGCCAATGACTGAAAATACAATCGCGGTTTTTCTTTCTCCCGCCCGCGTGTCTTCCTTATCGATTTTAAATATCCACTGGGTCGGATAGGCAAGCAAAGGCAGAAGCGACAGCACGGTGACACTGAAAAGATATTCCCACACTGTCTGGAAAGATTCTGGAACAAACAAATACAATGTGGATACGAAAATAAGCGCCACGATCGGGGCGGTGCTGATTATACGGATAACTTTTGCTAACTTTTTCTTCATGATTTTCGCCTCCTGCCCTTTATGATATACGCATTTTGCATATTTTTTCTTCTACAATCAACGAAGGCGACTATATTATTCTTATTTCGCTCAGTAGAGAAGCGAAAAATCACTCCACTCAGGGTAGAATTACATAAAACATGTTGATATTTGGCGGTTCATATGCTATACTCGCTGTATGATAAACGAAAACACTTTGCGCGAAACAATCGCCAAAAATTTGACCAGGTACCGTAAAGCCAACAATCTCACCCAGCTTCAGTTGGCTGAAAAGCTCAATTATTCGGATAAATCCATCTCTAAATGGGAACGTGGAGAAGGTATTCCCGATCTTTTAGTTCTGGCATCCATCGCAGATCTTTACGATATCACAATCAATGATATTGTCACAGATCGCAAAAAACTCGCCCATCAGATACATGCTTTCAATAAAATCATGATATCGCTCATTTCCTTCACCGGTGTCTGGTTTTTGGCAACCATCATTTTCGTAACACTTCGGTTATTTGTTCCGGAACTGACCGATCGGGCTTGGATGTCGTTCATCTATTCCATTCCGATTTCCCTGATCGTCTTATTGGTGTTTGCCAGCATCTGGGGCAAAAGAATCCATTTATTCTTCTGCGTTTCTCTTTTGTCATGGTCCGTTCCGCTGGCTTTGTTCCTTTCCTTCGATTATCTCAACCTTGACCTTTGGCTGTTGTTCATCGCCATTATCCCTTTACAAGTAATAACGATTATGGCGTTCATTCTCAAATCAAAAAAAACAAAGAGTTGACAAAAGCCAACTCTTTTTTATGAAAATTACAGCGGGTTTTTAAACCCGTTTTTATTTTTTTTAGCGTTTGTCTCTTTCCACATTCGAACGCTTTATCCAACGATCGAATATATAGAAAAGTTGTGGTAAAAGCACGAGGACATAGAATAGGGCAAGCATGGCGCCAATCGCTATTTGACCACCTATCTGTCTGATAGTCACGATTGAAGACACAACCGACAGCATCAGTCCTGCAACAGCGAATATAATGGCCGATGTGGTGATCGAAGGAGCTGTATCGCTGATTGCCTTCTGGATACTGTCGTGTTTTCCATATGTGTTTCTTAGCTCCAAATAACGTTTGCCAAACAATATGGCATAATCGATCGTCGCTCCCAATAAAATTGTAGAAATGATTAGATACCCCAAAAACACTACCTGATAGCCAGCAAAATACGATACCGACATTGTCACAAACACACTGGCGACGATGACCAAGGGCAAAATGATCGGCATCAGGAAATTTTTAAACGTTAAGAATATTATCAGCATGACTGCAATCAGGGCGATCAGCGTAACAAAATCGTAGTCAGATGATATGATGTCCCTGGTTTCATATGCTACCGGAGTCGATCCGAGAAGATAATATTCGGATATTCCGGAACTAGCGAGGTGTTCTTTTAGGGTGGCCAACACGTTTTCGGCTTCTTCCGACTCCGGATCCATATCGAATGTCAGAATTATTATCTCATAGTCATCGGTATAAAAATTAGATAAAACCGCCGCTAATGTTTCTGGATCGCTGATCATCTGAGAATAATATACACCGGATTTGATGTCGGTTAAAGGCAGGCTTTCATCTGTGCTGACGGCTTGGTAGAACAATGCCTCCTTGACAACATTCTTATCTGTCAAAACAACGATCCTGTCATCAAATCCGAAAATATTCTCGATTGCTTCCGTATCCTCATAATATTCGCTTCCTTTTGACATAGTCAGGGCGGAATCCCCATAAACGAAATCATTATGGGTTTGGAAATAATAGGCAAAAGGCACGATCAGCATTAGAAACGCCAGCAAGAGATACCGAAATTTATACACAAATTTAGCGAATTTTCCGAATTTCGGCATGAAAACCCGATGACGGGATTTATCGATCTGCTTGGCAAAAATCTTTATTAATACCGGCACTAGGAACAGAGCCACCAGTAAACTGAAAACAATCGCTTTGAAAAAGACGATACCGATATCGATACCGATCGAGAATTTCATGAACAAAAGGGCGAGAAAACTGACACCGGTTGTCGATGCGGACGCGATGACAGGAACGGTGACTTTTTTCATCGCTGCTTTGATCGCTTCGTCCGAGGATAGTCCCTTGTCTCTTTCTTCGTGATACCTGCTCATGATAAAAATGATATAGTCGAGGGATATCGCAAGTTGCAACACAATCGCTATCGAGTGGGTGATGAATGAAATATTCGGTAAAAGGGCGTTGGTACCTAGATTGAGAATGATCGCCACCGCCGCCGCCAAAACGAATACCACCAGATCAAAATAGGCGGGTGTCAAGAATAGCAGCAACAACAGAATCAAAGGTACGACAATCAAAGTGATCTTCAATACTTCGCTTGAAATAGCATTTCTTGTGAAAATGGTCGATACGACCCCGCCGGTCAGATAAAATGTCAGATTGTCGTTTTCCAAAATGTTGACAATATCGTCAAGCACAGTTTCCGCTTCCAGATCAGTCTGATCGAGATCGATGGAAACGATCAGTTTGGAGTATCCTTCCTTGTAATATTTTTCTATCTCCAAAGAAAGCGGATCGAGAAGAGCGATATACGGGGCGGGAAGATTTACTCTAAGATAATCGATTACTTCCAAAAATGCTTCCGGATACGAATAACCGGCCCCGACGAGGCTGTCCATCTGTGTTTGCAAAGCAGTTTGCGTCTGACTATCGAAATTGGCAATCAATGTCTGAAAAGTCATCTGATTCAGGACTGAATCGAGATATTCGACATTTGATACATGAGTTAATCCAAGAAGTTCTTGCGTGACGGCGACGGAATCCGTAACCGATGCGCCTTCAATCATGACAATGGCATAGGAACCAGCACCGAATTCGTTTTCGTAAATATCCAATCCTTCAATTGTTTCAGAATCATCCGGCAAATATTGTTTCAAGTCGTAATTCACGTTGATTCTTGTGATCATTATCCCGGCGACTATTGTCAAAACCAAAAAAACCGCCAGGATGATCTTGTTCTTCAGCGATTTCAACTATAACACCTTCTTTCTTTAATAAACATTTGTTTATTTATTATCTGATTTCATTTTATTTCCTATATGTGATGAAAGCGTGAATAGAGATAAAAAAAACATCCTTGCGGATGTCAGTCTAGATAATGCCATAAAAAATGGGAGACCACAGATCGGTATGGCTGCCATTTTTTTGCCATGGCAGTGGCTTCCTTTTCATTCACCGGTCTATTGTATAACATGGACAAAGCCCTCTTTAGTCCGTAATCTCCCGCGGAAAATACATCTTCTCTGCCTAGCGTGAACATAAGAAACATCTCGGCAGTCCATTGACCTATTCCCTTTATCTCACATAAAATCGAGGTCACTTCTTCGTCTGTTTTCTCGCTTAAGCTTTTAAACAATCCGGGGTCTTCCACGAATCTCGTAGCCAGTAATTTAAGATATTCCGCTTTGCGGTAAGATAGGCCTTGAGAACGGAGATCGTCAACGGGAGAGACTAAGATTTTCTCGGGAGACAGATCATTTTTTGTGTATTCGAGCAATCTGCGGAAAATGGCATCTGCCACTCTTGATGACAATTGCTGGGTCACGATCGCACCGGCCAGATGACGGAAGTAATCGGATCCGGTTTCAAATTCCACGAATGGCGTTTTAACAAAAATCGGGACAAGGATCGGATCCGTATCCGTTAGTATTTTGGCTATGGTGCCATTTCCCTCGTACCTGATTTTCACTTTTCTTCCATTGTCACCTTATCTTTAGCGGCGACAAAATGATTTCCTTTTCTCTCATAGTGATAGCCGATTATCAGAAGTTTGTCCTCGAGAGCGCGTCTATCGACGCCGATATCATCGCACAAAGCATCCAGATCGGGATAAAAATTACGTAATTTCATGTTGGCCAAACTTAAGACGATATAGGGATCCATTGTCAACCAATTGTTCATGGAATCCACCTCCGATTATTGCCAGGTATATTCATAAATTGTTTCGTCGCCGTCCATTTGTCCGGAATCGACAAAACCGAGTTTTTCATAGAGCTGCCTTGCAATCTTGTTGGTGGGCTCGAAGCTGATGCGTATCCTGTTGGACTTCGATTGTTTTTTCAGGGTATCCATCACGATTTTCATGGCTTTTTCCCCATATCCTAGCCCTTGAAAATCACGGTCGATCATCAGACGGTATATCCACTGGAGTCCGTCTTTCTCATCGGTTGCGTGCATCAGAAAACCGACCAAATTATAACCGCAATAGATTGCATGGGGGATACATTCGGTCTGATACGCCGCCTGCGCCAAGCTCAGGGAATTGGTGGCGACGAAATTCTTTTGGTCGTCTTTGACTTTCAGAAAACACACGGGAAAGACATTGTCGCGGTCTATAGGGGCAAGTCGGATGGATTCAAGCCTTTGTTTCTGCCACTTCTCGCGGTTGATTTCCATATATACGGCATCGGGATAAAGATCGTTTTGTTTTTCGACTTTTTCGAATCCCAGCCGTTTGTAAAGCGACAAGGCAGGAAGGTTTTCCTTGTTGGGATCGACATAGGCTGTCATAGCCTTGGTGTTTTTGAAAAGCATGTCAATCGCATATGACAGGGCCAGGTTGCCAACATGCCTGCCTCTCGCATTCTTTATCAGTTTGATATCCAGCGAAGCGGGCTTGTTCTTTTTGGCGTAGCAATAAAATGTCTCTCCCAAAAATCCCGTTTCGTCGTCCAATATGATGAAATGTTTGGTGTCGCCCTGACTCTGAAGCCATTTATACCAGCTTTCCATCTTGAATCCGTTCATTCCAAGACCGTTGGGATAATTTACGTATTTCATGACTTCGCCGTCGTTCCACATATTCATGAGATCCGGCAGATATTTTTCTTTTGTTTCCCTGATGATTATATATGACATTTTCAGTCCTCCCTCCAAATGCATCTTTCGTCGTCTATATCCGGATCGTTAACGCGATTGCTGACAGGTTCGATTGTCAGTTTCTCGGGATAGATCCTTATAAGATCAAGTAACTTTTCTTCCCCGGCTTGTCTGTCAAGCCATTTTCTACCATCTTCCGGGGTGAAGATGACCGGCATCCGGTGGTGGATTCCTTCCATGTCGCTGTTGGCCGGATGGGTCACGATTGCCGCATAGAAGCGTTTTTCCTTACCCTCGCCCTGGGAAATCCAAAGTCCAGCCATCAGAAAGATTCCTTCATCGGCCGGACGGATCCAGTAAGCTTTCTTTTTCCCGTCCGTCGTTTTCCATTCATAGAAACCGTCGGCGATAACGAGACAGCGCCTTTGCTGGAATGATTTTAAGAACGTTGTTTTCTCTTCAAGCGATTCGGCTCGGATATTGACAAGTCCACGCCCGGAAGTCGAGAAGCGATAACTCCAATTGAGATATCCGCTGTGAAATCCTTCCTTGGCGGCGATTATCGTCACGATGTCCTGACCAGGGGATACATTGAATCTGGGCACGTCAAAAGTTTCGGGACTGCATGTAATCCCGAAATTTTCTTTGAGATATTTTATGAGTTTGGAAGCGGTCACTCCCAAAGTGAATCTTCCGCACAAAATAAATCACTTCCCCAGCCGTATTATACCATATCTTTTCCGGGTTGTCCTATACGGTCAAAAGGTTTGATATTTTTCTTCCAACATCTTTTTGAGATCTTTTGAAGGATGGTTTTCATGCCTGATGATCTCGCCTTCCCAGGTACGGATTACGAAATAATCGCTACCTCGCGATATCAGATATTCCGGCAAAATCGGTGTCTTTCCCTTCCCTCCGGGGGCATTGACGATATATGACGGAATCGCCAGTCCCGAAGTGTATCCTCTCAGGTATTCCATGATCTCGATGCCGTCATCGATAGACGTGTTGAAATGGGTTGTCCCTCTTACCGTTTTGGCATGGAAAATGTAATATGGTTTCACCCTTATTTTCAATAATTCCTGGTTGAGACAACGCATGACATAAGGATCGTTGTTTATCCCGTTCAACAAAACCGCCTGATTTCCGAGCGGAATACCGGCATCGGCCAGTTTAGCGCATGCTTCCTTAGCCTCTTCCGTTACTTCCATCGGATGATTGAAATGCGTGTTTATGTAAAGCGGATGATATTTTTTCAGCATGGCAACGAGTTTGTCTGTGATCCTTTGCGGCATGGTCACCGGCGTTCTGGTGCCGATTCTGATGATTTCCACGTGTTTGATTTTTCTTAGTTCCGAAATAATCCATTCCAACCTTTGATTGGATAAAGTGAACGGATCGCCTCCGGTCAGAAGCACATCCCGGATTTCCGGATTATCTTTGATGTAAGTGATAGATTCCGCGATTTCCTTTTGCGATCTTGCGGCGTCCTTTTCTCCGATGTTTCTCCGTCTTTGGCAATGGCGGCAATACATGGCGCATTCGTTCGTCGTATTGATGATAAGACGATCCGGATAACGGCGGGTAATGCATCCGGCTGGATTCGTATATTCCTCTTTCATCGGGTCTAGTCCGTGTTCACGATCACCAATTTCCAAAACCGATGGAACCGCCATCAATTTTATCGGGTCTAGATCGCTGTTAGGATCGATCAAACTGAGATAGTAAGGGCTGATGGCCCAACGAAAAGTTTCCGATACTTTGGCGATCGCTTCGCTCTCCCGGTCGGATAATTTCAAAAAACGTTTCAAGGACCCGACATCTTTCACCCTGTTTTTTAATTGCCAATGCCAGTCGTGCCAATTTTCTGTAGTCGCATGCAATGTTTCCCTGATTTTTCTTTGTCTCTCGCCGATTTCGGCTTTCTTTTCCAGACCTTTGGGAATGGTCGGCCTGATTTCCAGGTAATCGGCGATTCTTGTTTTCAATTCCCGCGCTCTATCAAGCGCAACCTGTCTTTTGGATTTGCCCATCTATGGCCTCCTTTCAATGTTACCATTGTATATTTATTATATCATAAAATCGGACTTTTCCCAATTCGGAGCCACTTTCGAAAATGGCGTGTCTTTTTCCTATATAATCGGTTATAATAATGTCAAGGTGGTATCGGCATGAAAAAATTTTCGCTTACAACCTTGTTTCAAAAACTCGCATCGCTTCTGATCGATGCTTTTTTCATTGCTTTTTATTTGATACTTTTTATCGAAGGCGATTCGTTTTCGGTCATTTTGCTTGTCTTCGGCATCCTTACATTGATTCTTTGCATCACCTATACCGCCATCATTTTGCATGCCAAAGTGATTGTTGACCGGGCAAGGGATGTCGTCATCTGCCGAATCGTCAAATCGACGATTTATGATATCAGGCATATAACAAACGCGAAAATCGAGGAACGGTTGGACGGACATAAAAAGAAAAATGTCATCGCACTTTACAACGAACTCGGTTACCAGATCGGTGAAATCAATCCTTATCTCTTGAAAAAAACGCTTCCGTCTCTTCCAAAAATCTGCGATGAGATCAACGGAGCCGTCGCTAGTCTTCAGAAGATCATGTGAGAAACACAGGAAAATAAAAACCCCTTTTCATCGAAAAGGGATTTTTTTATTCTGTTACGGCATAAGCCTTTCTTATTTTATCAACCTTGCCTGAAGACACGGATAGTTCATTGATTCCAAGTGTTAAGAACAGATTTGAAAGATGCAAATTCTCCGCCATCTCGCCGCAAATGGCTACTGGAATCCTGGCTTTTGCGGCCGCCTTGCATGTCATCTGCATGAGTTTTCTCACTGCGGGATGGTTTTCGTCATAGAGTCCGGCCGTGCGGAAATTCTGTCTGTCAGTTGCGAGAGTGTACTGGATGAGATCGTTGGTTCCTAAGCTGAAAAAGTCGACTTCGGGGGCAAGAATATCCGCCACCAATGCAGCGGCGGGCGTTTCAATCATCAAACCGATTTCGATATTATCGGCAATTTCTTTGCTTTCTGATCTTAATTCCTTCTTGGCATCAAGTAGAATTTTTTTGATAGCCATCACCTGGGACAATCCGGTGATCATCGGAAACAAAATCCGAAGATTTCCGGCTTTGGAAGCTCTAAGCAAAGCCCGGAGTTGGATTTTGAAATTTTCCGGCTCCTCTAAGGAAATTCTTATCCCCCGGTATCCGAGAGCGGGATTTTCCTCTTTTTCGTAGCGGCGGAACCGATTCGGTTTGTCAGATGAAAAATCGAATGTTCTGATTGTCACGGGAAGCGGAGCCAAAGCTTTTATAAAGCGTTCATAAACGATTTCCTGTTCTTCCTCGTTTGGATATTTCTCGTTTTCAGCAAACAGATATTCGCTGCGGACCAGCCCGATGCCGGAAGCCTTGGTTTTTTTGATGAGATCAATATCTTCCAAGCGATTGGCATTGGCCATAATTTTAATTTTTAAAGACGCCTCTTGTCTTTCCGCTGTAACACTTAACGCATCTTCCATTGTTTTTTCTATGGCCTTGTTACGACTTGCCAAAATATTCGCAGCCGTTTTTTCATCCAGTCCCAGATAGACTTCTCCGCTTTTTCCATCAATGACGACATATTCGCTTTCTTTGATCGTCTCATAGGTGGCGTCAAGTTGGCAGACATAAGGAATTCCCATATTTCTCGCCAAAATCGATGCGTGTGAATACACCGAACCGACCCGGGAAACGAATCCGTTTGCCCCTCGCGAGGAATAATTCATGATATCGGAAGGAAACAACCGTTCTGAGAAAACGATATAGGAACCATCCGGGATGGCTTCGTCCGCTTTTTTTTGAGACAAAGCCTGCATCAATCGGTTTTTAACATCGAGGACGTCGTCCTTTCGCTGGCGCAGATACTCGTCTTCTGCTCGTGACAAAAGTCCGTAAAAATGATCACAGGCTTCCGTAACCGCCATTTCCGCGCTTTCGCCCCGGTCGATCATTTCCTTGACCCGGTCGACCAAAATCACATCATTGATCATTTCCCGGTGCGAAGCAAAAATCTGGCTACTGGCCTGATCGCTTTTTCCGAGTTTCTCGATCAATCTGTCGAGTTCGGATTCGGCTTTTTGTCTGGCTTTAAAAAAGCGTTCTTTTTCCTCGGAATGAGTCGTTTTCGATTCGCTTTCAACCATATTGCTTTCTTTTTTCAGTATAACGACCCTTCCGGCCGCCCATTGTCCGGAAGCGCCGACACCACGGATGATTTTCATGTCAAACCCCCCGCTTTCTTTCTTTTATTTTATCACGAAATCATGCAAAAATAGTAAAATTAACCGAATAAAGGAAAAACAATATCAAAATAGTGTATAATCAATAAAGGGTGATAGACTATGTACCTTCGCACGGAAACAAAAACCATTTTTGTCGGAAATCTTCCGATCGGTGGCAACAATCACGTTTACGTCCAAAGCATGACCACTACCAAAACCAAAGACATTGACGCGACGATCGAACAGATCAAGCGTCTTGAAAATGTCGGTTGCGAACTTGTCCGCGTTGCGATCCGCGATCACGATGATGCGGCAGCCGTTGCCGTTATCAAACAGAACATATCGATCCCATTGATCGCCGACATCCATTTCGATTATCGACTGGCGCTTGAAGCAATCGAAAACAATATCGACAAAATAAGAATTAATCCCGGAAATATCGGCAGCTCCGAAAACATCAGGAAAGTTGTGGAAGCCTGCGGGAAAAAAGGCGTTCCGATCCGAATTGGCATTAATTCCGGATCACTTGAAAAGGATTTGTTGGAAACTTACAAGGACCGGAAAGCCGAGGCAATGGTCGAATCGGCTAAAAGGCAGGTCGCTCTTCTGGAACAACTCGGATTCACGGCAATTTTTCTGTCCCTGAAATCATCCGATCTGGCAACGACGGTCAGAGCCAATCAACTGGCTGCGGAGATTTTCCGTTACCCCTTGCATTTAGGCATCACAGAAGCGGGAACCGCTTTTTCCGGAGCCATCCGCTCCGCCATCGGACTCGGGATCATGCTGGGAAAAGGTATCGGAGCGACAATCAGGGTTTCCCTGACGGCCGATCCGGTCGATGAAATCAAGGCGGGCAAAGAAATACTCTCGGATCTGTCCCTTTATGACATGCCTATCCTCATCAGCTGCCCGACATGCGGAAGAATCCAATACGACATGTTTCCGATCGCCAACGCCATCGAGGACTACCTACAGACGGTTCATAAAAAAATCAAAGTCGCCATCATGGGCTGCGCGGTCAACGGGCCGGGCGAAGCCAAGGATGCCAACGTCGCCATCTGCGGCGGCAAAGATGAAGCACTGTTATTCATTGACGGAGTGCAGGTCAAGAAAATACCCCAATCCGATCTGATTCCCGAACTGAAAAAGGCTATCGCCTTATACAAAGAAAAGAAATAAAAGCCTGATAAACAGGCTTTTTATTTTGGATCGCCGATTTCGGCATCCATTAGAATATCAAAAACAGAACGGCGATAGAATTTCAGAATCTTCAAAGCTTTTAGGGTGGCGAATCTCCCGGCTCTCGATGTTTCCAAATCGAAGTGCACAAGCCCGGGATAGAACGGTCCCTTGGTCAGATAACCTTTTCTCCCGAATTTGGCTTCAACAATGTCAAGCGCTTCGTTCATTCTTTCTTCGTACGGTTTTTGAACGCTTTGGAAGTATTCGAGTCCCCGGAAAAGATCATAATGCCATCTTTCCGGATAGTGGCATTCAATCATCGCCTTGTGAATGATTTCTCCGGTTCTTTCAGAACGGAAAAGATGTTTGCGTAAAACAAAATCTTCGGCAGAAAAAATAGAAGTTAAAACTTCTTCCCGGCGGTATTCGTATCCGTTTTTCAAATAGTCGCGAAAGGCCTCGAGAACAGATATCGTTGTGTGAAGAGAACTCTTCGAAGCCGGATGTGTCACACTATTCCAGTTACAGTTCCAGCCTCCGTCCGGAAAACAATGGGCGAGGATGTAATCAACCATGTCGTGAAGCCTTTCATCCCGAAATTTGACGTATGAAGCCATACCAAGGATCATTGCGACGACACACAGGTCCTGATCGGGATACTTTCCATACATACCCGGTTTTTCCCACATCCCGGAAATCAAGGTTTCGACACCGCTAGTGTATTCGGGATTATCCGGTGGCACTTCCATATATTTCAGTTCCATCATCGTATAATGCGTGCTTATCCACTTGGGAGAATACACGCTACCAGACCAGCGGTTTCTCTTCCAATCAAATAACACAAGATACCGGTGGATATATCCTTCGTCCTTGTTGAGAACATCATGATCCAAAAGGTGTCTTTCAACCAGCTTTTTTATTACCGGATCTCCGTTTGAAAGCCATTCAACCAGTTTCATGCCGATCACCTCCCGACTCAGTATATCACAAAGAAAAAACCGGCAACAGACGGAAATAAAAAAAGGATCGGTCGATCCTTCTTTATTCTCTGACAATCAGTCTGGTTTCCAGTTTCAGTTTCGGTTTGGCTTCCGGTTTTTCCATGATTTTTCCAAACGGCATCTGAGCGATAATATCCCATCCGGAAGGAATTCCAAAGGCTGCTTCGATTTTTCCCTTGACGATTTCGTTATAATGCTGCAAACTAGCTCCGATTCCTTCTGTTGCCAAAGCAACCCAGACATTTTCCTGCAACATGCCGTTTTGTTGCTGGCTCCACAAAGCGAAATTCTTCTTGTAAAGAGGGAATTGTTCCATCAATTTCTCGGTTTCGTCCAAACTATCGAAAAACAGAATCGTTCCTCTGGCGGCGGCGAAGCCGTTAATCTTGGCCTCTGTTCTCGGAAAACTTTCCGGCGGCACGATATTTTGCAATTCATTCATGAGAATTTTCCAGAATTCAAGATGACGGGGTCCAAACAGGATCATCACCCTCTGGGTCTGGCTGTTGAAGGCGGAAGGAGTCGCTTCGATCACGCTTCCGACTAGTTTCGTAATATCGTCATCCGGAATAACCTCTTCATTTGATAATGCATACACGCTATGTCTTTGATTAAGATATTCTATATATTTCATTATTATCATCTCCAAAGTTTCCTTTTTACGCTTTCATTATATATCACTAGCGCCATGAAAACAAAAAATATGCTTAAAAAAAACGGCATCCTTTGAGGATGCCGCTACTTTAGAAGAAAATACCGATGAAGTCTTGGATCACATTGTTGTTGTAAAGCCATTTCGATAATCGAAACGCATCGGTTGACAGTTGCATGTCGCTTGTCACAAAATCTCCGATTAAATTGGTAACAACAGGAACCGCCATCAATAGAGCCAACAGGAACAAAAGCACATAGGTGACGACCGCCATTTTGAAGACTCCGAAAAGGACGCCGAATCCCTTGTCGACCTGTTTGATGAATGGAATCGATGTGATCAGTTTGGCGATCATCTTCAGGATCAGGAAAACAAGCATCGAACCGAAAAACAAAATGATGAACGCCAGAACGACCATGACGATTGATTTAATCGTCGGTTCGATGGCATCAACGATCGAAACCCCGATTTGGGAAAAATCGATCTTGCTGATGATCCAATCGATCAGGAATGTCGGCATGCTCATGCCTTCCAGGGCGGTCCTGACATTGTCAACACTCAAAGAACTGCTGAAAAGATCGGACCGGGACATCATGTATTCGTAGATTTTTGTATCGACCGAAGCGCCAAACCAGCCGTCCAGGACTTTGGCAAACGATTTTGAAAGCAACAATGAAGCGATAAGTCCAAAAACGCTTGATGCCATTTTGATGATCGTCAACAAAAAACCTTTTTTCCAGCCAATAACGCCGAAGGCGATCACTCCGAGGACGATGACGATATCGATGATGCTGAAATATTGCGGATACATGTTTTATTCCTCCTGCTATTCTTTATTTTCGCAGTAGTCTTTGTAAGTAATAATCATTTTACGAACCGCGTACACTTCGTCAATCCGCCTTACCGGGGTGGTATGCGGAGCCTGATGTAGCAATTCTGGATCTTCCTTGGCTTCCCTGGCAATCGATTTCATCGCCATGATGAAATCGTCAAGGGTTTGTTTGGATTCCGTTTCCGTCGGTTCGATCATGATCGATTGATGGAAAAGGAGGGGGAAATAAATAGTCGGGGCATGCATGCCGTAGTCAAGCAGGCGTTTGGCGACATCCAATGTTTTGATACCGGTAGAATCGTCTTTCAAACCGTCGAATACACACTCATGTTTGCAGTGCAACGGTATCGGCAATTTGTAGTCGTCTTTCAATGATTCCATCACGTAATTGGCGTTTAGAACCGACAACTCACCGACTTTTCCGATATTCTCGTTTCCCAAAGAGAGAATGTAGGCGTATGCTTTCACAAAGACCAGGAAATTACCGAAATGCATCGAAATCCTGCCGATGGAATCGGCATCGCCTTTGATATAGTAGTGCCCGTCCATGATATCGACTTTCGGATTCGGAAGCAAGTACTCGAGTCCCTTTCTTACGCCGACGGGACCGGAACCGGGACCGCCGCCGCCATGGGGAGTGGAAAATGTCTTGTGAAGGTTGATATGCATGATATCGAAGCCCATGTCTCCGGGACGAGCCTTACCAAGAATGGCGTTCAAATTGGCCCCGTCATAGTACATGAGACCGCCGGCTGAATGTACGAGTTTCGCTATTTCGCAAATATCGTTTTCAAATACGCCTAATGTATTGGGATTCGTCAGCATCATTCCGGCGATCTCGTCGGAAAGATTGGCTTTAAGACTTTCGAGATCGACGCGTCCGTTTTCATCAGAAGCGATCTCAACCACTTCCATGCCGCATACGGCAGTGGAAGCCGGGTTGGTTCCGTGCGCGGAATCGGGAACGATGACTTTTGTACGTTTGAAATCTTTTCTGTCCTCATGATATTTTTTCATAATCATGAGACCGGTCAATTCTCCGTGGGCTCCGGCGTATGGATTCAAGGTGAAGTCGGACATACCGGATATTTCGGACAGTGCCCCGCGAAGCTTGTAGTTGATTTCCAAAGCGCCCTGAATCGTGGAAGCCGGTTGCAAAGGATGCAACAAGCCTAACGATTGCGATCCGGCTATCTCCTCGTTTATTTTCGGATTGTACTTCATCGTGCAGGAACCGAGAGGATAGAATCCGGTTTCGACCGCAAAGTTCTTTTGGGATATGTTGGTGTAATGTCTGACAACATCCAGTTCCGATAATTCCGGAAGATTTGGACTATCTTTTCTCGACAATCCTTTAAGTTCCGTTATTTTATATTTGGAAGCGAATTGATTTGGCAGGGTATATCCACGCCGTCCGGGAACGGACAGTTCGAATACGAGACGGTCATAATTACTCATGCGACCACCTCCAGAAGAGAAACCAAATGTTCGATTTCTTCTTTTGTCCTTTTTTCAGTAACCGCGAACGACACCATGTTTTGGTACTCCTCGCCGAATTCTCCCATGGGAATCGCTCCGAAAATACCGTTTTTCAACAATACTTCCTGAATGGTTGACGCCGGTATGTTCGTCTTTAGACAGAATTCCTTGAGGAAAGGTCCTTTGAAGGCTGGCCGGAATTTACCGGTCGCGATCAGACGATCATACAGGTAATGGGCGCCCTGATAGGAAAGCTCGTTTACTTCCCTTAATCCTTCCGGTCCCATCAGGGACAAGTAAATGGTCACATACAGGGCCATCAAGGACTGGTTGGAACAGATATTGCTGTTGGCCTTCTCGCGACGGATATGCTGTTCACGCGCTTGTAGTGTCAGAACATAGGCGCGTTTTCCGTCGACATCCTTGCTTAGGCCGACGATTCGGCCTGGCAATTTACGGATATGAGCTTTGATCGTTGCCATGTAACCGGCGCCGGGGCCGCCGTAAGACATCGGAATTCCGAGTGTTTGGCAGTCGCCGACGACAATGTCGGCACCGTCTTCTTTTGGTGTTTTCAAAATTCCCAATGCCGATAAATCGGCATTTTCAATGAATACGGATCCGTTGGCGTGGATTATCTCCGATATCCGTCCAAAATCTTCGATGAGGCCAAAGAAATTCGGCTTTTGAGCGACGACTGCTGCCACATTTCCGTCAATCATCTTTTCCAGTTCCGCGATATCCGTGATGCCGTCTGTTTCCGGTATGATCTCGATAGAGATGCCGCGCGGACGGCAATAGGTTTTCAAAACATCCGTAACATAAGGATTTACAGTCTTGGAAACAAGGATCAGTTTCCTTCTGGCGATAGCTTCAGCCATGAAACAGGCTTCCGCCGTGGCTGTGGCGCCATCATACATTGAGGCGTTTGCCGCATCCATCCCTGTCAGAATCTGAATCATCGACTGGAATTCGAATATGTATTGGAGCGTGCCCTGGCTCACTTCCGGTTGGTAGGGAGTGTAGGCGGTCAAAAATTCCTGCCGGCTCGTAAGACTTTTTATGACGGCGGGATCATAGTGGTCATAGGTGCCAAGGCCGGCAAAACAAACCAGATCGGAATTGGCTTTTCCAAGTTTATCGAAATAAGCCCTAAGTTCGATTTCCGACATGGCGTCCGGCAAATTATATTTACGACGAAAGAAGACATCTTTGGGGACGTCTGAAAAAAGTTCATCCACGGAAGCGATGCCGATGGCACGTTTCATCGCTTCGATATCTTCATCTGTGTGTGGAAAGTATTTGAACATTGCTGTACCTTATTTGCTTATCTTTTCGTAATCTGCCTTGGAAAGAAGTTTTTGCAATTCGGACTTGTCGTCAAGCTCGACTTTTACCAACCAAGCTTCATAAGGATCATTGTTGATCTTTTCTGGTTCGCCGACCAAATCTTCATTGACTTCAAGAACTTTTCCGGAAACGGGACTATAGATGTCTGAAGCCGCTTTGACAGATTCGACAGCTCCTAGTTCCTCGTGCATTTTGAGTTGTTTTCCCGCTTCGGGAAGATCAACGAACACGACTGTCCCCAATTGCGCTTGGGCGTAGTCGGTGATACCGACCAAAACCGTCTTGTCGTCCAAAGGTTTAACCCATTCATGACTCTCGGTATAAAGATAACCGTCTGCTGCTTTACTCATTTACAACACCTCTCATTTTTTGTAGTTTTTCTGCAAGAATTTTTTATCTCTTACAAAGGCCGGCACCATCCGTTTCCGGATTTCTACGGAAACTTCGGTCCCTTTCTTTGCATATTCCGTTTTTAACATGACCATGGCGATCGGTTTGTTAAGAGTGATCGACAGATAACCAGTCGTAATATAGCCGATTTCTTCGGCATCTTGATAAACCGGATAGCCTTGTCGGGGGATTCCCATTTCCTTCAGTTCCAGTCCGACGACCCGGCGGGTCAATCCTTTTTCCATTTGCTCGTCAAGAGCTTTCTTTCCGATGAAATCGGTTTTGTCCAAGGCGACAAACATCTTGAGTCCTGCTTCAAGCGGCGTGATCTTGTCGCTGATTTCATGACCGTATAACGGCAAGCTGGCTTCAAATCGGAGCGTATCGCGGGCACCGAGGCCGCACGGGACGATTCCGGCATGATCAAGAGCATTCCATATCTCCAAAACCGCTATGTGATCTCCGTAAATCTCGAATCCGTCCTCGCCGGTATAACCGGTGCGCGATAATAAAACTTCATGTCCGAGAATCGAGAAATTTCCAAAAGTATAAAAAGCGAGATCGGAAAGATCAAGTCCGAATATCTTCTTCATGTATTCTTCCGCTTCCGGTCCCTGCAAAGCGATCTGGGAATATTCGTCGGATACATTTTCGACGGTAACGTCGTAGTTTCCGGTATTGGCCACCAGCCAAGCGTAATCCTTGCCGGTGTTTGATGCATTCACCACCAGGAAACATTCGGTATCGGAAACTTTGTAGACGAGAAGGTCGTCGACAATGGTTCCGTTTTCGTAAAGCATCATGCCGTACACGACTTTGCCGTTATCCTTTGATGTGATCTCATTGGCGAACACGTGATCGACATAGGCGAGGGCGTCCTTGCCTTTTACTCTGACTTCTCCCATATGGGAAACGTCGAACATTCCCGCCTTCTCCCTGACCGCCTTGTGTTCTTCCGGTATGGAAGTGTACACAATAGGCATCATGAATCCGGCGAAATCTTCCATTTTGGCGCCTTTTGCGACATGATAGTCGTATAGCGTCGTTTTCTTGCTTTCTGCCATATTTGCCTCCGGGTTTTATTATAACTTATTTGCTTCCGCTTTGAACATAATGTCCAGAAAAGCGGTCGTATCCAGGTTGTAGACATATTCCGCCAGGTTGATTTCCTTCAAAGCGGTTTCGAATGCCGCTTTGGTGAAATCGATTCCTACCAGACGATGAAGGAATACATCGGGGTCGCTGATCAGGAAATAGTCGCCAAGCATATTGATTTTTTTGACTTTGTTATTCTTAAGCTCCAGGCTAATTTCCAGATAGCCGGCCTGAACGCGTCCTTTTCTCGTCACGGAATAACTGGGATTTTTCCCGTAGATGAAATCAAGTTCCAGATATCCTTCTTCGATTTTTCTGATTTCTTCGACGTCCCGGTCCGTGAGAACAATGTCCTGATCGCACAAATGATCGTGCATGTATCGTTTGAAGTCTTCAATCGGCATGTTGAAATGCTCCCGGAGATTCGTCACCCGTTTGCGAACCGAATCAATGCCTTTTGACACCAGTTTTTCGTTGTTTGGCGTTATGGCTTTGACCATTGCTTCGAGATCGGTGTCATAAAGCATCGTCCCATGGACGACGCTTCTGTTGTTCACCCGGTAGAACGCGTTTCCACTGACTTTCAAAGCGCCTATCAATATGTCGTTGCGCCCGGAAAAAGCCGCTGGTAGACCGAGGCTTTTCAGGACATCTGCAACTTTGTTCAGATATTCGTCGAATACGTAATTGGTATTGAAATACGGGGTAATGAAAGAAAACATGATGTTGGAGTAATCGGCATAGACGCAGCCGCCTCCGGATTTCCTTCTGTAAAACTGGATTTTGTGGCTCTTGACGTAATCCAGGTTAACTTCGTTTTCGATCAGTTGATTGCGCCCGAAAATAACCGTCGGATTGACTTGCCACATAAAAAAATATTCGTCCTCGGGGTACCGCAAGGCCAGAAACTCTTCAGTCGCCAGATAAAAGGGCAACCTTTCGGTTGTGGACATGGGCAAGTTGACGTATTTCATTTGCTATCACCAAAGATATTCTATCATATCCAGTAAAAAAGAGAGTAATTTTTTACTCTCTTTCCAGGAATTCTTTAATTCTTTTTTCTTCCAGACCGGCCAAGAACTCGGTGAAAGGCACAATATCCTTGTTTATCTTGTATTCATCGATCGTGCGATAGTATTCGTCTCGCATTCCTTTGGCGATCGATACCGGGAGGAATCCCTCCAGCATCAGCTGGTAATTGAGAAGCAGTCTTGCCAATCTGCCGTTGGCATCCATGAAAGGATATATCTTCAGGATTTGGAGATGGACATAAGCCGCTTTCTTGAGCCCAACGAGCTCTGGATTGTTGATTTCCGCAAAATACTGATTCATTTTCTGGAAAATCTTGAGATAGGTCGGAGGAACATGCTTGGCACCCAAAATGAATAGGTCGCGGGTGCGGTAAACTCCCCCGGGGATCAAACCTTCGGTCAGGACTTGGTGTAAATCCTTGACGACGGTCTCATCAAGTTGCTTGTCTTCCTTAACAAGTCTGTGAACCATTTGAATCGCATGGTAATTGTTGATGATGGCCTTGCGCATGTGCTCGCTTTTGTCCGGAAAAGACCGGGAATGATCTTCCAACAAGAAACAAACGTCTTCATAGGAAAAATCGCCGTTGTCGAAACTTGTGGATTCATAGATGTACTGTTTGTCAAACTCGTCACATAGCGTTTTTCTTTTTTCTTCTCCAAGCGTTTCTTTCTTGTCGTCAAGCTTAGGCAAAAGAGCTTCGACTTCCAGAATTTTCATCATTTAACCACCTCGATATTATCTTATCATATTAATTGTGAGCGTTCAATTAAAACGCCGATATTTTCGAAAAAAAGCAACTCGAAAGTTGCTTTTTAAGCGTTCGCGCAATCGTAGGAAGCTTTGACGATCTGATAGATGACATCACTGGGCAGATCGCCGTAGTTGTTGACTTTGAACCAAAGATCGTCTTTAGTACTCTTATTTTTGGAAATCGTGGGATATTTGATGATCAGCCTGATTCCTTTTTCCAATTCGTGTTTGAAAGCCATACGGTAATAATTACCGTAATTGATCAGGACGAGGAACGGGTTGCGATCGACATAGAAAGTGATCTTCTCGTCGGCGACCACGGTGACCACCTGAGGCATTTCCCTGACATATTCCACCAATTTGTCAAAGTTCGGATCGAGCGGTTTGAACATTTTCGGTTTCTCGATGTAATAGTCGATCGAACTTACCTGCTTTTGCTGGTTCGCAGTTTTGGAAAATTCCGGATCGACTGCCACTTCCTCCATCAATACGTTGGTCGGATCAATGTCCTTTGCGCCGGAAACGATGGCTTGTTCCTTGGGAACCACGACCCTGTTCTTTTCTTCTTGTAATTCCGGTCCTTTGCCTTTGGCTTTTTTCGGTTTAAAGACTGGTTCTGTTTTCACGGTTTCCTGCATCGTCGGCTTTGCCAGTTTGATTCCATCCAGTTCGGATTCCATCATTTTTTCCTCTGACATCCGAGCCGTCTTATTCTTTATGATGATCGCATGAACGATCCAAAGAATGATAGCCACGATTAGATCAGCGGCGAAATAGAAGGTGTACATGCCGGAATAGTCGGAAGCGGAAATCATGAATGTTTTAACGTAGTAACCTGCCCCTGCAGAAACGAGCATCAATTCCACAAGGAAAACGAACATCATCACTCTACCAGCATTTGATTGTTTCTTGTATCCGGATATCAACATGTGGCCGAATCCGACAAAGTTGACGATGACGACTCCGCCGGCAATCACAAACAAGAGATTGACGAGCGTTTTATCCAAAACATAGATGAAGAACAACACGGTTGTGGCATAAAGCGCGGCTGCCACAGCATACATCAGCATCGGCAGGATGCTTGCCTGGGCAGTCATTTTGGTTACCGCTCCGGTTTCGTTCTTTTCTTTGTTGGCGACCAATAGGAAAATCAATCCAAAAATCAGCATCAACGCGCCGATACCGGCTTTGATGTAATTTTCATTATCGCTCAGGATCGGAACACTTAGATTCCACCACAGCGAAAGATTATTCCAAGGGATGGCAACCAATGCTATTAGCAACAAAGATATGACAAAAACCAGGTTCGCGAAAAACTTTTTCAATTTCATCACCCCTTATTCTCCGATAATAAGATTATATAATCATATTAATATGATGTCAATAATGTATGCGGGATATTCCCGATTAAATATATACGCTGTATTTGTATTTTACCTAATATAAAGAGATTTCTATCAATGAACGGCATTTATATACATGAATAAAAATTAAAACGACAATCGCACATAAATACTTATTCTATCTCTAATACATTACATTTGTTATAAAATGAAAATATTTTGCAATTTTTACGGGAAAATATTGCCTTATGTAAATTATTCGTATATAATAAATATGCAAATTATTTATTGTTGTTTCCGGGAAAAACAACAATTAAGATTTGCATACGCTATACAAATACGCCAAATAAAAGGAGGTCCAAGATGCAAGTATTAAAGGAATCTGTCCGTAATGCCATTGTCGAAGGAGCAATCAACGAGTTTTTCGAGCATGGTTACCAAAACGCAAACATGCGGAGAATTGCGGAAAGCGCAAATATCACCGTTGGAAACATCTACCGCTATTTTGATAACAAAGAAGCTTTGTTCAATGCCATTCTTCTGCCTGCGCAGGAAGCCATTGACGATCTCGAATCGTTTGATCGAAAACTTCACATTACCAAGATCGACTCGTTGAAGGATGCCACGCAGATTGTGACTTTCGTGATGAACGTCCTCAAGCCTTACACCAAGGAAATTTTCATCATGATCTTCAATTCGACCGGAACACACTATCATCAAGTTAAATCGCAATTAGAATCCTTGGTTATCAATAAAATCAAAGAATTTTATCCCGGAAAATTCAACGATTACTTCTTGAGGATCGTTGCTTTCAGCCTTATTCAGGCGTTATTCGTTGTTTTCAAGGACAACGTCAACGACATCAAGAAAATTCAAGACACTATCATTCAATTGATTGTCTTCTATTTCCGCGACATCAACAATCGCTTGTTCTGAAAAGTCGCAATCAAAGCGGAGGAAAAAAGTCCTCCGCTTTTTTTATTGATTTGCCCAGTTTGGAAAAAAAGCCAATAAATCCAACTTGTCTTCCGTATATATGATGAGAAAAAACAGAGTCTTTTTCCAAATGACGATGTTGTGATATAATTTATTCGAGGCGGTGAGGCTTGTGACAATCGACTTCGACAAATACATCGATCTTCTCAAGGAAAAGGACAACGAAGCCTTTGCCTTTGTTTATGAAAACACAAAGCGGGGCGTCTTCTCTGTGATTGCCCCGATTGTCAGGGACAAAAGCGAAGTCGAAGATCTGATGCAGGACACCTACATCAAGATGCTTCAAAACATCAATTCCTATCAAAAGGGACGCAATTTCACCGCATGGTTGTTCCAGATAGCCAAGAATCTGGCGATTGATTATTACAGAAAACAAAAAAGGACCACCGTGCTTGATCCTCAGGATCATGAATACGTATTTGACAAAGAACAGGAAACAAACGAAGATTATGGTCTGGAAATTAACGAGGTTATCGGCATTCTCAGCCCGGAAGAAAAAGAAATAGTGTTGCTGAAGATAGTATCAGGCAATGTTTTCCGAGAAATCGCCGATATCGTCGACAAACCATTAGGAACGGTTTTATGGATCTATAACAAAGCAATCAAGAAAATCCGCGATCATGTGGGAAAGGAGGCAGAATCATGAGAAAGAAAGACTTGTACAATATGATAAGAACTAAAGCAATGAATGACATTCCCGACATTCTGCCGAAAATAAATCTCGACAACATCGAGATCATCCCGGCGGAAGAGAAAGCCAAAAAACATTTCAGTTTCGCCAAACTCATGTCTTTCTCGCTTACGTTTGCCGTTATCGCCATCGTAGCCGTCTTTGGAATCAATTTCCTCATCAGCGAACCAACTCCCAACTATCTGCCGCTTTCGTCCGATGCGGAAATAATCGGCTATCAGGCGGTGTCGGCTACGATTTTGACTCAGGAATATTATCTTGACGAATTATCATACGAAATCCTGCCGCTGGCCGATTCTGACGAAGATCTTCTGATTTCCAGTCTTGACACTGTCGACATGTACTTAGGAATGTTCGAATACACGTTGGGAGACGAAGATAACGTATCTTTCCAATATATCGAATCGGATCAGCCCCAGTATCAATATTGCATCGAATTTTCCGGACTGGATCTAATGAAAAATCAAACATACCTTTACTTCTATTATAATGCATCCGTAGCCAACGGATCCACCGAGGTCGATGGCATTATCTCAACAGATGACGGAGAAATCGCGATCACTGGCAACATCTTCGCCAATGAAAACGCCGTCCGTTCCACTTTCCGGGCTTTCCGGGATGACGAAAACTATGTCGAAATCCAAAACCGTTCGACCGAACAAAAACAAACCTTCCATTACGAAATAGTGGAAAATGGCGTTGCTGGCAAAAAAGCCGATGTCAGCGTCGAAGCTGTCAAAAATCGTTACCGGGCCAATATCCGGATGACGGAAGCGAACGGAACACTGACTATGACGGTCGGAAAAGACAAAGGCAATTCCAAATTCGCCATAACCTATCAGGCAAGCGGAACCTCCGATATTTCGGGAGAAATCGAAGTGTCGGTCGAGTATGACGAAACCGCGGGAAAATATATCTACGCTTATGCTGTAAGTCAAAACGGCAAAGTAACCATCTATCACGGCAGAAGGACCGAAACACCGGCTTCTTCCATCGGACCGGACAACCATCGCAATACAACGATTCCGGGGCCGCAAAACAGCAATTATAATCCAGTTGAATCAACAGACGGATATGCCGTCTGACAAAAAGATCCGGAAACCCGGATCTTTTTTATATTTGGACTTGTTATTCTATTTTGAGATTCGCTTTGTTGGAATTTTCCATCACGGCAATGATCAGAAACAAAAGGATCATGAACTGAGGCATCAGATAAACATTGTCGACCATTCCGTGCAAGTGGGCTCCGAAGATCGCAATTGCCAATATAACCGATTCATTCCGCCACTTTTTGAGAATAACTAAAAACATCGTCACAACCTGAATTATGAGACCGACCAATCCTACGGAACCCATCGTCGCCATCACGTGGAAAATTGTATTGTGGAACATCCGGAAATTGCCGTCTGTGTCTAGTCTAGCGAAAATACCGTTTCCGAACAAGGGATGATCCTTGAATTTCGCCCAGGCATCGGCATAGATGTCCAGCCTCCCGGAATCATCGAACAATAACCTTCCAAAGCGGTCGAAAGATGCCAGGAAAAGCGAACGGTTCAGATAGACCAAAAGCATGATCGCTATCGCTGTGATAATCATGGCAATGAAGCAGGAATACCAATGTTTGTTCTTTATAAAAAGATATACAACCAAAAGGATGAACACGAAGGCAAAAGCAGTGATACCTCCACGCGATACCGTGAATAAAAGCATGACGATTTCAAAAGCGGCGACAGGAATGAAAAAAGCTCCATAACGCAATTTCTTCGCATAATAAAATGTTGTCGGAATGAACATGATCAGATAAGTGGCTATGTAATTGGATATTCCCCACCCGAGATCAATCGACTTTTCCTCCAAAGCCACCAGCACGTCTTCTACCCTGATATAGTAAAGCAAAGTCTCGGCCGACACCAAGAGACCCAGAATGAACATCATCAGAATCAGATAATTCACATGGTCGCCTTTCATCGAATTATTGAAGAAAAAGTACAGGAATGCGTAAAGAACCCCGATCACCATGTAAAATATATAATTGATGTCGACAAATTCGGCATTGATGGTCGACAATAACACTGCCAGAAACATTATCCCGATTCCCAAAGTCATCTTTCCCCGGAAAAACCGCACCTTGAACCGGATCACGTGCACAATAATGCCGACAATCAAAACAACGGGAGTCAAGTATATATACAGCGGAATGTTCGCAAATGTCAAATCAGTATTGCTTACCATGAATAGGGCGTTCAAAAGCAAAGGAACCGCCGGCACGACATCCTCAAACAGAATGAAAATCATAAACATCAATCCAAGAAAAACCGGAATCCCGTAATTCTCAAGATGAAAATACCAAAGAGCCAAAGTCGCCAAACTGACTGAGGCCAAGTAATAAGGGCTGAAAAATATCCCGATTTTTTTGGCTTTATCCATTATCTTTTTCCTTTCTTTGAAGTTGTCAATATATTATACCATAATTCATATGGCAAAGGACTTGTAATAAAATGAAAATGTTTTCCGCCCGTTTCGCATAATTTTTCTTTTTATAAAAGAAAACCGGGATTTTCATCCCGGTCAGGCTGTGCTGGCTGTTTGCCGCTTGTTATGCAATAACAATAATTTACAAAGAAATTATCTTTTGAAAACGCACAGCCTATATTACTTATGTGATCCGAGGAAAGGAATAATTGCTTTTTTGTTACGATTATTTTTCAGTAATAAATTTCTGGCTTCCGGAGCCACTTGGCCATACACAAAATCCCAGCGGGAAATATCGGAAACATAATCTTCACCGAAAATCGCTTTTGACAAATCGGAGATCACCCAATATTCGGCAATTCCATGAGTGAATCTCTCGTCATTGACGGCGCCGTTGATGAATTTTTTCAGTGTGGAAGAATCTTTTAAATATGACAATTCGCAGAGTTTGGCACGATATTCCAGTTCTTGGGATGTAAAATGTCTCTTTTTGTTCCTGTTGTCTTTAAAGTGCTGCGACTCGTGCTTCAAAAAAGATATTTTGAAACGATCGGTATCAATCAATGGCTCATAAGTGTTGTAATTACAATAAAGACCATCCTTTTTGGCCCAGCCGCCTGTTCCCGTCACTTCAAAGGAAATATATGACAACCAGCTGTTAGAAATCCAGTCGCGCATGAAAAACACCGGCAATTCGACCGTGTCGTCGGGAATCTCGACGACATATTTCTTTTCTTCCGTCTGTTTCCAAATATACGGTCCGTAATAGGAAGAAGTTATTCCTCCGAGAAAGTGATAACCATTCGCTTCAAAAAGCAGTTTGATCTTTTTTTCCGCTTTTTTGATCCCCCCTTTTTGCCCGAGAAAACGTGAAAGACTTCTACCGAGCCATTTAATTGCCATTTTATTATCAGCTTTGTAATAAAACACATCTTTGTAATAGTTGGCATACAAACATAGAATTTTATTCAATTTATCGTTATCAGGCACGAATATTTCTTCTTCATTAAATACAAACCGGGAACGATATTTTTTATACACGCTTCCCTCTTCGTCGTTTTGAGCCAGCCAGGCAATTAAGCCGGTGACATCGCCTTTCAAACAGTATTTCTTGATTACATCATTGTCGACCATGTTGTGATCCCCCTTACCAGAAAATCGTATCATTTTACAATTGGCAAGTCAATCCATCCTAAGCATATACAACCAACGGTTGCAAGCTTGTTTTTCGGACTTGAATGCAACAAAAAAAGCGATTTGCATCGCTTCTTTTTTCTCTGGTACCGGTGGCCGGACTCGAACCGGCACACCATTACTGGCAATAGATTTTGAGTCTATCGTGTCTACCAATTTCACCACACCGGCATAGCAATAAATATTATACACTATTTTTCTGGAAATCAAACCAATTTTTTTATTTAATAAAAAAGGCGGCCAATAGGCCGGCCGCCTTAATGCTTGGACAATTCCAACATTTCTTCCGTATACTGGTTCGTATACAGTTTGTAATAAAATCCTTTTTTAGCGATAAGATCGCGGTGGTTTCCGGCTTCGACGATCTCTCCGTCTTCCACTACCAGGATCCTGTCACTGTGAACGATAGTCGACAACCGGTGGGCGACGATAAACGACGTCCGTCCCTCGAGAAGCTTGTTGATGGCGGTTTGGATCGTTTTTTCCGTCTCGGTATCCACTGAGGATGTCGCTTCGTCCAGCACCAATATCCGCGGATCGGCAAGGATCGCCCGGGCGAATGAAACAAGCTGTTTCTGGCCGACGGACAATCTTGAACCACCTTCACCGCATTCGGTGTCGTAACCTTTTTCAAACCGCATGATGAATTCGTGCGCTTCGACGGCTTTTGCCGCGTTGATTACTTCCTCATCCGTCGCATCCAACTTTCCGTAACGGATGTTCTCCATCACGCTTCCGGAGAAAAGATGCGGCGTCTGAAGCACGTAACCGAGATTTGAATGCAACCAGCCGAGGCTCCTTTGGCGATAGTCGACCCCGTCGATCAGGATCTCGCCGCCGGTCGGTTCGTAGAAACGGCATAAAAGATTGATAATGGTCGATTTGCCGGCGCCTGTATGCCCGACGAGAGCGATTGACTCTCCGGCTTTTACACTAAGGTTGAAGTCGGTTAGCACTTTCTCTCCGACCTGATATTTGAATGAAACGTTTTTGAATTCGACATTGCCGATGAGCGATTCGAAATTCTCCCGATTGTACTCGAACAGAGTGCCGTATTTTTCAACGACTTCGGGCGTGTCGGTGATGTCAACCGGCGTCTCGATCAAAGACACAATCCGTTCGGCCGAAGCCTGGGCCTGCTGGAAGCGGGCGAAAACAGAAGCGATATTGTTTATGGGATCGAAAAACAGCCAGACATAACTGGTGAACAGATACAAAGTACCGATGGTGATGATATCGCCACTCACCATTCTACCGCCGAAATAATAGACGATCGATATCATGATCGAAATGATGAAAAGTACGGCGGGAAAATACATGCCCTGGATCATCGCAGCCCTGACGGACTGTTTGCGCATGTCGGATGTCAGATTGTCAAAGTCGCGGAAATTGGAATCTTCCAACACCAGCGTCTTCGTCGTAATGGCTCCGGTCAATCCTTCGTTGTAAAGTCCGGTGATTTTGGAATTCACTTTGCGAATCGAACGATGAGCTTTCAAAATATAGCGGCGGAAATAATGGGATATGACCGCTAGGAAAGGAATGATCGCAATGGCGATAAGCGCCAGTTTCCAGTTGATCAAAAACATGACGAATATCAGAATGATCATCACGAACACACCCCAGGTAAGATCAATGAGGCCCCAGGACAGGATATCGCTTAGATTGCGGGAATCCGAAGTCATCCTGGCCATGATCCAACCGACTCTCGTGCGGTCGTAATACGAGAACGGCAATTCTTGCAAGTGATGAAATGCTTTTTTTCGGATATTGTAAGCCAGTTCGATCTGAACCTTGCCGGCGAACAGGATAAACAGGAAAACCATAACAGCCGAAACAACCATGAAGATCGCATAATACATGATCAGTGTTTTTAGCCCCTGCATGTCCACTGTTCCACTACCGAGATTCGGTGTGATGACATTATCGATGGCATACTTGGAAATATATGGATAAATTACATCCGAGGCAGCCACGAAAGCCATTGAGGCAATGCTCAGAAATACAAACAGTTTGAGCGGTTTCATAAGGGAAAATATCTTTTTCCATACGCTCCAGTCGATTTTATTCGACGTATAATTCTCTTCATCGAGGAGTTGGTCACTCATGGTCCTCACCTCCTTCTAATTGAAAGTCGATCCGGGACTGGATGTCCCAAATCTTCTTATAAAGACCGTTGGTTTTCAGAAGCTCCTTATGATTGCCGGATTCCTTGACAATGCCCTGGTCGAGCACCAGGATCCGATCGGCTTCCATTGCGGTCGTGATTCGATGAGTGATGATGAAAACAGTGGAATCTTTCCACTCCTTTTTCAGGGCGTTCCTGATTTGGATGTCGGTTTCGGTATCGACGGCGGACAAACTGTCGTCGAAAATCAGAATCGGTTTCGGCTTCAACAGCATTCTGGCAATGGCAACCCTTTGTTTCTGGCCACCGGACAGAGTGACTCCGCGTTCACCGACCAGGGTGTCGTAACCTTTTTCGAATCTGACGATATCATCGTGGATTTTGGCGATTTGGGCCACTTCTTTGACCCTTTCGTCTTCAATCGCTCGATCGGCAATACCGATATTTTCCTCGACTGTCTTGGAGTAAAGGAACGGTTCCTGAAGGATGATTCCGACATGTTGGCGCAGATAATGCTTTTCTATTTCTTTGATCGGAGTGTCATCCAGGTAGATAGCCCCGCTCTGGTAATCAAGCAGGCGGACCATTAGGTTCATTAAGGTCGACTTGCCGCTGCCGGTTTTTCCGACAATGGCGATCGTATCGCCTTTTTTGACATCAAAGCTGATGTCTTGGAGCTGATTATAGGTCGAATCGGCAAATTTAAAGGAAACATGATCGAACTTGACTTTTCCGGTAATCTCCGGCGTCAGGATTCCACTATCTCCCTTGTATTCGTCTTCTTTTCCCAGAATGTTCTCCATTCTGGCGACGGCGACCGTGGCTTTGGACATATCACCCATCAGACGCCCCAACTGGCGCATTGGCCAGATGATGTTTCCGGCATAGGCAAGGAAGGTCGTGTAAACACCGATGGTGATGATGCCTTTGGATGTATAGATGATTCCGAAAATACCGATCAGGCAGAATTGGATGAAACACAGAATATCGGTTCCGCTCCAGAAAACCGCCATTTTTTTCGTCAGTTTGAAATCCGAATCGGTATATGTGCGGCTTAGTTTGAGAAATTTTCTTTCCTCGTAGGCTTCGTTGGCAAACGCCTTGACAACCCGGGCGCCGCTGACGTTTTCCTGAACATGGGTCGTCATCTTGGCTTCATTAGCTTCGATTGTCTGGAACTGTTTTTCGACGCTGCGAAAATACATGATGGCGATGAAAAGGATAATCGGTGCGATCACTATGGATATGAACATCAGAAAATGATCGAGTTTCGACATTTGCCAGATTGTCAGTCCGACAAGCAGGCCCAGCCGCATGATCTCGATTATCTGATCGCCGATAAAGAATTTATATGTTTCGACATCGGTGGTGCATCTTTGGATGATGTCGCCGGTTTCGGCGTGCGAATGGAAATTGTAATCCATATTCTGCAATTTTTTGTATAGATCGTCTCTGATGTTGTAAGCGACTTTTTCAGAGAAAAAAGCCGTAACGACCCGACGGATAAAGATAGTCACCGAACGCGTAAACTGGACCGCGACCATCAGGATTGCCGCCGTCAGAAGTTTTGAGGCAACAGTATCGCCGGTTATCAATTCTTGGAAGAAGGGCGGCAGTTTGGATCCGTCGGTGCCGTAGCCCAGAATAACGTCTATGATGTGCTGTCCGAACAGCGGGATTAAAGTTCTCAGATAAGATACAATGTAAAGAAATGCGAATGATACTATCAACAAGGGCCAGTATTTGCCCATCCATTTGAACATCAGGACGAGAGAATGTCCGACTCTGTTTTTTGGTTTCGTGTCAAGCACGGGGGTTTCCATATCATATCACCTCGTTTCTCGGATATGGAAGGTTCGTTTGTGATTTTACATTTTGTCAATTGTCTGCATGCCGAGCAACTTCATGCCGTCGTCAAGCACATCCTTGACCATTTTCAAAAGATGCAATTTTGTATGTTTTTCCTTTTCGTTATCGACCAAGAACTTTTCCAGTCCGTAAAGACTGTTGAAAAGGCTCGCCAGATTGAGCAGATATTTCGCCAGAATCGACGGAGCGTATTCAGCGACACTTTTTTCGATTGTCGCTTGGTATTGTCCCAGTTGCTTGATGATGGCGAACACCGGCTCCTGTTTGTACCATTCCGGGTCGACTTCGATATTGAATTTGAAATTGGGCGCGTCCGAAAGGATCGAATTGATCCTGACAGAAGTGTATTGCAGATACGGGCCGGTCTGGCCGAAGAAATTGACCATCTCCTCGAGATTGAACTCGAAGTCGTTGGCGCGGTAATTCTTGAGATCGTTGAAAATAATGGCGCTGACGCCGACTTTGCGGGCAATTTCCGCTTTGTTTTCCAAATCGGGGTTCTTCTCCTCGATATACTCGAGGCTCATCTGGATGGCTTCATTGATGACGTCCGCCAGTTTGACGATCTTGCCTTTCCTGGTCGACATCTTCTTGCCGTCTTGCAACACCAGACCGAAATTGACGTGAACAATGTCTTCGCTGAAGGGATATCCCATCAGTCTGATGAGGCGACGGAGCTGTTCGAAATGCAATTTCTGCTCGTTGCCGACGACATACAAGACTTTGTCGAATTTGTAGGTGTTCTTGCGATAGAACACCGCAGCCAGATCACGCGTCATGTAAAGCGTCGATCCGTCTGATTTTTTGATCAGGGCGGGAGGAACATCGTCGCCTAAGAAGACGACGGAAGCTCCCTGGTCTTCCTGCAATAAACCCTTGTCTTCCAATTCGTCTACAACCGGTGCCATTTTGTCGTTATAGAAGGCTTCGCCGTTATAGGAATCGAAATGGACTCCCAAAAGGTCGTAGACCTCTAAGTAGTCGCGAAGGGATTCTTCGCGAAACCAAGCCCAGAGTTTGACATATTCGGGATTGCCTTGTTCAAGTTCCTTGAATATTTTTCTTGCCTCAATATCCATCGATGGATCTTTTTCGGCCCGGTCATGAAATTCAACATATAACTTGGCCAGTTCTTCGACCGGATTTGCCCGAACCGCTTCTTCGGAACCGAAATGTTGATAGGCATAGATAACCTTGCCGAACTGGGTGCCGAAATCGCCTAAGTGATTGATCCTGACGACATTGTACGAGCATTTCTCCATGAGATTGCCGATAGCGTGTCCAATAATCGTCGAACGCAAATGGCCGATTGAAAATGACTTGGCAATATTGGGGCTCGAGTAATCGATGCAGATAGTCTTATTTCCGCCCACTTGTGAGTTGCCAAACATTTCGCCTTCTTTTTTGAATTCCGACATGACGGCCTTGGCGAATTCCGGTTTCGATAGGGTGAGGTTGACAAACCCGCCGACAGACGAGATTTCTTCGAACAGACCGGCTTCTTCTGAGGCTGCCAGAATTTCCCTGACAATTTTAACCGTTTCCGGAAGTGGCTTGCCGATTGCTTTGGCAACGGAAAACACAGGGACTGAAATATCGCCAAGTCCGGCCTTTTTCGGTTCTTCTACCACAACCTGCGCATCAGTATTGAAGCGGGTTCTGATTTTAATCTCCAACATTTTTTGGAGTTCTGATTTGATTTTATCGATCATTTAGATCACCCTTTCCATGTCTTTGAAAAACCAGCGCCAAAATAATATTTATTTTCATGTCTATCGAATCTGGGTTTATCAGATTGACAAGTCCTCGATTCGTTTCATGATATCTTCGGAGTTAGTTTCCAAGAGTCTGATTTCCGCTTCCGCATGGTCGTATTTTTCCTTGTCCATGTAGATTTCCGGTTGATATAAACTCTTTTGCAACAGTGAGATACGTTTGGAATTTTCTTCCAGTGATGTTTCAAGCTTTTTGATTTCCTTAAGGGGGTCGAGCTGTTTCTGCCTTTTCTCCCTATTCTTTATAATCGGAGTCATATTCTCTTTCGATTCCTTGTAGAAATCGTAGTTTCCTTCATAGAGTTGCCACTTTGATTCATCCAATTCTATAACCCTTGTGGCGACCTTGTTGATAAAGTAACGGTCGTGGGAAATGAACAATATCGGACCGTCATATTCTGCGAACACGTCTTCGACGATGTCTTTAGTTGATATGTCGAGATGGTTGGTCGGTTCGTCTAACACCAGAAATTCCGGTGACTCCAACAATAGCAACAACAATCTCAATCTGACCATTTCACCGCCCGACAACATGCCGGTTTCCTTGAACGCGTCTTCTCCGATAAACTGGAATCTTGCCAGTAATTTTCTGACATCCAACAAGGTTTTTTGCGGATAGAGGTTGTGAACGATATCGATCAGTTTTCCGACCATACGGTTTTCGGTCGACATTTGATCGAAATAACCGATTTTAAATTGTTTATGAAATTCCACTTCTCCGTATAAAGGCAGTATAGTCCCGAGCATGGTCTTAACCAGAGTGGTTTTTCCGGCCCCGTTTTGTCCGATAATGGCAATCTTGTCTTTGCCACGCATCTTAAATGTGATATTTTCGATCAATGGCTTGTCATAACCGATTGTCAAGTTTTCGGCTTCCAAGATAATTGCGTCCGTTGGCCGGGGCGTCCGGAAAGCGAACGATATTTCCCTTTCGCTTTTAGTAGGTTTGTCGATCCGTTCGATTCTAGCGATCTTCTTGACTCTGTCCTGGGCCTGGCTGGCCTTTTTCGCTTTATAGCGAAACCGGTCGACGAAGCTTTGTAGATGAGCAATTTCCTTCTGTTGGCGGCTGTATTGTTTCATGAGCAACTCGTATCTTTTGACCTTTTCAGCTTCGTATTCCGCATATGACCCAGTGTAGCGACTCATCGTTTCCTGATCAAGTTCATATATGATATTGGTCACTTTATTGATGAAATACTGGTCATGCGTGATAACGACGACTGCGCCACGATACTTTTTCAGATAATCTTCCAACCATTCGATTATCTCGATGTCCATATGGTTGGTAGGCTCATCTAGTAACAGGATATCCGGATGCATGAGAAGCAGCTTCGCAAAGGCGATCCTGGTTTTTTCCCCTCCGGAAAACCCGGAGACCATCCGGTCGTGATCAGCTTTGGAAAACCCAAAGCGCGTCAGCATTGTCTCAATATCCGTTTTATAAGCATATCCGCCTTTAATCTGAAATTCGGATTCCAGACGGCTGTATCTTTCCATGGCTTTTTCGGAATGATCCGTCGCCAGATTCTCGGCCGCCATCTCCAGCGCCTGTCCCAGTTTTTCCAATTCCTGGTACAGAAGCAACATTTCCTGAAGAAGCGTCCTTTCGCCCGGTTCCAGAACATCCTGACTAAGATAACCAATGCGAGCTTGCCTAGAAATAAAAATTTCCCCAGAATCTGGGGAAATCGCGCCCAACATGATTTTGAACAGCGTCGTCTTGCCAACGCCATTCTTCCCGATGACGGCAACTTTATCGTCGTCGTTCACCTCGAAGGATACATGTTTAAAAAGCAATGTTCCACCAAATGTCTTTTCTATATCGTTTAGTCTGATGATATTCATCTCTTCACATCCCCAGGCAGACATTATTTGGCACAGCATTGCCACGTCTTCCAAAAACTATTGTATCATCCGCAAGCGGAATATACAACCACTAAAAAATCTTTTTACTCCGTCATGAGTCAGGGAAGAGGGATAGAACGGCTATCATGGTGAAATACAGTCCGACCAAAATGAGCAATACACCGATGATTCTGGCAAACAATAGTTCCTGTTTTCTTGGCGTTTGCGTCTCATGGTACTTGTATCTCTGGATACCGTTGATAACGTTAGTGCTGCGGAAGGCAAAACGGATTCCGATGAAAAGAAAGAACAATCCGATGCAAATTCCGAGTATTTTCATGAATAAATCCATTGCCTACCTCTTTCCCGATCTTTCCCGATTATTTCTGGTCCTCGATCTTGTGATCGATTCTTTCCTCGAGAACCGTCGGATATTCCATATATTTCTTGAACTCCCGCAATGAGTTTCCGTAATATAAACCATCGCAAATCCGTTCGTCTACGACCACTCCGACTTTCATGATCTTGGCAACGCCGAACTTGGCATCATCGGCATCCAATATGACTGGTTCGTATTTTTCCTTGCCCATCGATACGAAAATCGAGGTCGAGCCGAAATTATAGCAATGATGATATACATAACCCATCTTGATGGATTTCATGTTGGTAAGGAATAGAGAGGTATGGAACGGGGATACTTCCAAAACTTTTTTGGGAAGCAATCCATGTTTATCGAGCCACATCAGAAAGCCGACCAATATTTTGATCAATCCGTTTGGGACGATCGTCAGCAATTTTGCCATTTTGTCGGTACCGTTGACTGCGGATTCCTTGGCGTTTTCCAAAACCGCATCGTCGATTTTCTTTTTAACATCGTAAATGCTTTCGGTTCCGTCAAACGTCAGCTTGATCGTAGTCTCTTCCGCCGTGTCAAGCAATGTCTTCTTGACGGCGAAAGAAATCTGGATTTCGTTTCTCTTGAAAACCCGACCGTTGACGATGAACCGATTGAGTTTCGGACGTAAAGCCATCACACGCACGAAAGCGGCGATAAGGATGTGCATATAAGTGAAACGAATATTTTCTTCATGTCTTTTAGCGAAAATATATTCGTCGAGGCCCTTGCAGTCTATCTCGTAAAGCGCCATGACTTGCGCATCGTTACGTGTTTTCATGATATGTGGAACCATCTTCATAACCGGATCTATCGTTTTGATCCGTTTGCCATCATTTCTCAGTCCGAACATTGCAAAATCCCCCATTTTCAAATTAACTTGATTTTATCACATATCAAAAGGCTTTTCAAGAATTATCGGCCTTTTGACCAAACTGCCTTTTTTGCTTGTTTTTTGCTTTTTTGTAAGTTATAATTGTTTTGAAATTTCCAGGGGGGAAAGGGGTATTTTATGAACTGGAAAAACTTTACACGGGTGTTGATGCCCTTTGTTCTCGTATGCCTAATGCAGTTTTTCACTTATTGGGGAAACCAGTGGTATGCAGAGGCAAATGGAGTCGTCGGGATCGACCTCAGTGTCATATTTCCCAATTTCAACCAAGCAGTTCCCTTTTGGTCTTACAGCATTTATCCGTATGTGCTCTCCTATCCGTTCTGGGTATTCACTTTCTTCTATGTGGGATACCGTTCAAAGCATAATATGTATCTGCTGGTGTCATTGGTTCTCGTGACTTTCACCGTTTGCGGATTGGTTTATTTCTTTTATCAGACCGATGTTGAAATGTGGCGGGTGAGTTCCGGTCTTTTCAGTATCCAGGATCCCAATTTCACCGAGCGTCTGGTATTGAAAATATATGCCTCCGCCGGACCGCGGAACGCCATGCCGTCTATGCACTGTCTGATGAGCTGGTTATGCATAATCGGAGCCAGGATAGACAAGAAAATGCCTCTGCCGGCCAAAATCTTCATTTGGGTGATGGGAATAACGATTTGCATTTCCACCCAGACTTTGAAACAGCATTACATCATCGATCTTATAACTGGAGTAGCATTGGCGGAAGCGGCATATTGGATATTCCGCAAGTCGTCCCTAACCGGAAAACTTGAAAGTTTTTTCACCAAACTGAACATCAAAATGAAATTGGAATAGTATGGCATAATAAAAACAGTTTCGGAAATCCGAGACTGTTTTTTGTTTTGTTAATGGTTTGTCAAATATTCGGAATCGTGATGATACGCATCGTATTTGTCTGGCCGTGTTCCTGGCCCCAACCGGATGTCATGACAATCGTCGTTCCCGGTTTGTAGCCGCACCCGATGGCGGCTTCGATCGCATATAAGTCATAGTGGCTGTAATCTGTGACATCCTTTTTAAGCACGGGAATGACACCCCAGTAATAAGACAGTTTGCGACATGTCTCCACGTTGTCCGTGATGGCGATGATCGGAACTTCCGGCCGGAACTTGCACATCCGTTTGGCGGTGCCGCCGGTTTCCGTGAAAGCGACGACGACTTCGGCCGAAGGAAGCGACAAAACCGTCTGGCTGACAGCGATGCCGATGGCGTCGTTCACTGTGGATTGCGATGTTTTGATCGATCTTTGGAGACGTTCGTCATATGGGATGATCTCTTCTATAGCCTGGGCGATGGTATCCATCGTCTGGACCGCTTCGATTGGATATTCTCCGGCTGCCGTCTCGCCCGATAGCATGATTGCGTCGGAACCGTCAAGAATGGCATTTGCGACATCGGAGGCCTCCGCCCGGGTCGGGCGAGGCCAGGAAATCATCGATTCCAACATCTGGGTTGCCGTTATGACCGGTTTGCCCACTTCGTTGGCCATCCTGATGATTTTCTTCTGGTATATCGGCACAAGAGCGGTCGAAACCTCGACCCCGAGGTCTCCTCTCGCCACCATGATACCGTCCACGACTTCGAGGATTTCAGAAAGATTGTCGACACCTTCCTGGTTCTCTATTTTGGCGATCACTTCCATTTTCCCGCATCCGTTTTGTTCAAGCAACGCCCGAACATCGAGAATATCCTGTTTCCGGCGGCAGAATGAAACGGCTATCATGTCGAATTTGTTTTCTGAAGCAAATCTGATGTCGTCCTTGTCTTTTTCGGAAATGAAAGGCATGCTCAATTTGACATTGGGGACATTCACGCCTTTTTTGCTTTTGATGACGCCGGCGTTGTTCACAACGCATACTAGCGAGCCAACTCTTTTTTCAGTGACGGTAAGTCTTACCTTGCCGTCATCGATAAGAAGATAATCTCCCGCTTTCATGTCATCGAAAAGTTCGGGAACGGAAATATGGAAATGTTTGTCATCGCCGAGGATTTCTTCCTTGACGATTTCAACCGTGCTGCCTTTCGGGAAAAAAGCCTGTCCGTTCTGGAAATCACCCGTCCGGATCTCCGGTCCCTTTGTGTCGGCCATGGCACCTACATATTTGTTCATACGGCCGGCAACTGATCTCACCATGTTGAGACGACGAAGATGTTCTTCGTGGGTTCCGTGGGAAAAATTCATTCTTCCGACATTCATGCCGGCTTCAATCAACTTTCCGATCATTTCCTCCGAATCGACGGCTGGACCGATCGTGCACACAATTTTTGTCTTTCTTTTCATGAAATCCTTCTTTCCGCATCCTTAATTCCGGATGCATGTCGCATCAATATGCATATTGCCGGAAATCTTCCGGCAATGGCGAAGTCACAATAATCTTTTCATGGGTCAGCGGATGCGGGTAGGTAATACTGGAAGCGTGCAATTGCACCCTATCGCAAGCGAAATGCCTTGCGCCATAAGCCAAGTCTCCCAAAACCGGGTGACCGATGTGTCCCATATGAACGCGTATTTGGTGGGTTCTTCCGGTTTCAATAGATATCCTGAGAAGCGAGTATCCGGGATATTCCTTGATCACTTCATAATCGGTAATCGCGGGTTTGCCGTTGCTATAGACGATATAGTGGTTGTTTCGATGCCGGTCGTTGCCGATCGGCAATTCGATTCTTCCCGCTTTGCCGGCGAGGTGTCCTTCGACTAGAGCCAGGTATTCCTTGCGAACAGCCGCAGTATTCCAGATGTAATCCAGATAACTGTGGGCGAGAAAATTGGTAGCAAACAGCACGCACCCGGTCGTATCCTTGTCCAGGCGGTGCAGATAACGGACACAGCGGTTTAAGCCATGCATTGCAAGATAATTCGCGGCCAAATTCGCAAGGGTTCCGGTTTTATCTTTCTTATCCGGGTGGATTATGATACCTGAAGGCTTGTCGAGAACATATGTCCATTCATCCTCGTAGAGAACATTTATCGGGCGATCCCAGACCTGGTAGTCCAATTTATCAAATATTTCCGGCATGATAACAATGGTTTCCCCGCCGTCAAGCCTTGTCTTCAAGGACGCAACCCGGCCGTTAGCAAATATGGAACCGGTCGATGCCAGCTGCTTCTTTTTCTTTTCTGCCAGAAAAAAACCGTCGAGCACGCTTTCAACATCAACATTACCCGAATCGTTTTTTATAGGGATAAAGATGACATCTTCTCCGTTCACGACCAAAATCCGTCGCTTTCCGTCAGTTTTTCTTGCAAAGCAAGAAGACGCCGAATGACACCAGAATAGCCGGAATCAGATAATGGCTCACCTGCCAGGCGTTCTCATTCAAAAACAGACAGATACCGACTATGAGAATGAACGTGTTCCAGAATTTAGCTCCGTTCGTGATGATCGAATATATGGACGGGACGATGATGAAGAGAGTCCACCATCCTTTGAAAAACAGATCGAGATTGATCCATCCCAAAGCGTTGAAAAGGAAAAGCAAACCGAATATGACCAGCAAAGCTCCTACGATATAACGTGTGTTTTTCTTCATGATATTATTCCTCCTGCTTTTTATTGTTACCGGTTTATGGCCGGAAACAGATCGATGATTTCTGCCATTGAATTAATTCTTATGTCCGCCAGCGGCGACTTTGTGGCATCATTGATGGCGATTGCCAGCATGCCTCCCCTTTTGGCGGCTTCGATCCCGGCGGTGGCATCTTCGATGACGACGCATTTTTCGGGTTCGATCCCCAATTTTTCCGCCGCCTTCAGAAACACTTCCGGATCTGGTTTGCTACATTTTATCTCCGTACCGTCCGCAACGGCTTCGAAGTAATCGTTCAGTCCGAGTCTGGCCAGTATCATTTTCGTGTTCCTGCTGCTGGATCCGACCGCTAAAAGATAACCGGCCAGGCGTAAGTGCTTGAGCACTTCCATGACACCAGGAAGCAGATCTTCGGGACCGAGATTCTGCAAAAGCAGTTGGTAGATCGCATTTTTGTTTAGGGCAAGCTCCTGCTTTTTTTCCTCCGAATAAGTTTTATCAGCCTTGTTAAGAATGATATCTAAAGAAGCCATTCTGGAAATGCCACGCAAACTGTTATTGGTTTCCCTATCGAAAGGAATTCCCTCCCTTGAGGCAATCTCCTTCCAGGCAATGAAATGGTATTCGTCAGTTGATACGATGACTCCGTCCAGGTCGAATATGAAAGCCTTGTACTCCATTATTCTTCCTCCCAGGTCACTTGCGCCACGCCGCTTGAAACTTTTACGCTGGCAATACGGCCGCGCACATAGACATGGAAGCGGACTTCCTTGATCTTGCTGGTAAGTCTTGTATCGGCCATTAAAATGAAATCACGATGCTTGAGTCCGCAAAATCCGTAAATCAGAGACAAATATGCTCCGCCGCAGGCGGCCAGATGTGTGCCTCCGATATAAATGCCTCCGGAAAATTCCTTGCCTTTGCCAAGCATATCGATCTGAGCACTCGAAAGGAAGAAAGGATAAGCAAAGTTCGGCCTTCCAACATCGCAGGCAATAAGCGCCTGCATGGAAGCCGACAAACTGTGATCCGATTCCGTCAGCGGTTCATAATAGGCGAAATTGGCTTTTTTGACGACCCGGGAAAATCTTTCCGGTAACAAAACCATCATGGTTACGACATCGGACTGTTTGATGATTTTGGTCGGGGTCGCCAGTCCGTCTTCTCCGCCCAAATATTCATTCGGATGACGCATCTGTTTCCTAATTTCCGTTAAGGGAACATCTTCCAAATCGAAATATCCGGCAAATTGCTCCACGATATTCTTTTCGTCGGGTTCCGGCAAAAAGAGCTTTTCTCTGACAATCCTCATTTTGACGATGTCCTGGGTGTAATCTTTTTCCTTGATCAGGGTGGCGACTTTCTTCGGAGACGATTGTCTGGCATAATCCAGCAAAGCATCTGTCTGTTCGAATACGTAATCAATCATGTAATTGGTGTAGGCGTTGTTATCGATCTTTTCGTGATATTCGTCCGGGCCCACGACGTTCAGGGCTTCGTATAGTTTGGTGTCTTTGTTGTATTCCAAATAATCCAGATAAAAACGCGCGCATTCAATGATCATTTCAAGACCGCCAAGGAACAATACGGAAACATCGTCGGTGCGCCTGATATAGTTGGCAAGCGCATAGACCATGGCTCCGTTAAGATGGATCTGGCGTTCCCGGAAATATGTCCTGATTGGTTCGCCGGTTATGGCATCGGTAACGTTGTAGTCGCTGCATGCCTCGCTTCCCCGTTCTTGGCTTTCCATCGCATAAAATGCACCTTTGTATCCGTACTGAGTAGCCTTGTCAATGGCCCCCTGGAGTCCGAGAATCCGGTACATGATCATATGTCTTGCCGATTCCGGATCGGTATTCATGAAGAATGGCAACATGAATATCTCCGCATCCCAGTTTACGGCGCCTTTTTTGGCCTGACCGGAAACTCCGCGGGCCGGAATCGAAACATAGTCAGAATACGGCCGGGAAGAAATAAGTTGGTAAATCGAATAATTGACTGCGATCTCGGCTTCTTCATCACCGGAGATTTCGATTCCCGCCAATTTCCATTTATCCAACCAAAATTGCCGGTTTTCGTCAAATTTATGCCGGAAGCCGAGTTTCTGAGCTTTTGTCACCAACATGTCAAGGTGTTCGTAACTATCGAAACGCGTATGGCATACACCGGTGTATTTGGTAATCTCGTATTTTTCTCCGGCCAAGAGTTTCAATCGGAAACGACGCAACAGTTTCTGATTTTGGATGATCGTCTCCGGTTCAGCGGAAAAGCTGGTTGACGATGTTTCGCCGACAACGATCGGAATTCCAAGTTCCATCGTTTTTGCCTTGACGAAAAAGAATCCGGCCTCATCCACCTTGTCCTGAATTTCCAGATGCATTCCGGATAGGTTGTAGATATCCAAATCGATTCCGGTATAAATATCGGCAGCTATATCCGAAGAACTGCTGAAAACATAACGCGCATATAGCAGTTCCTTGTTTTTCTGGTCGGCAAACCGTTCCGATCTTATTTTTATTTTGGCATCTCCAATGGCAAACACAGTTTCGCGGAAAAACAGGCCCGTCTCGATGTCAATGCCTTGAATATGCGATTCCGGCGGCAATTTTGTGGGATTCAGTTCGCGATTTTTGACAATCATGAAAGTGTACAAGGGATTGTAGGCATTGACGGATTCGCGCCATAATTCCATATAACGGTCGTATAAGCCGTTCAAGTTGAAAGAAACCATCTCCGCCTTGGTAAACTCGTCAAGGGTTCCGCGGTATCCAAAATAGCCGTTACCGACAAGATACCTTACACCATCGGTGATGACATCCTGTCTACGGAAGTTTTTCCTTTCGATTTTTTTCATCCGCAATCCTCCTTCGGCCGATCATAGACGTCGGTTGATTCATTGTGAAGGCACAGCATATTTATAATTATACCGGCACAAGGCCAGCATTTTCAAGAGGCAACCAGCATTTGTCGACTGGGCGCGGCAACTTCCAGCATCATATTTCCCGCCACAGCCCGTCAAAACGCGTAAATTGGAGCAAATTCAGGATTTATCCGTTTTGGTGTCAATGCCGAAAATAATTGAAATATGATAGTTGCTTTTTTGATGTTTATTTGGTAAAATAATACCGCTGATGTCAATGGAGGTGAAATTATGGCTAATATCAAATCACAGATGAAACGCAATATCACAAACGAGAAGAAACGCCTCGCCAATGCCTCGTTCAAATCTTCTTTGAAGACCGCTCTCAAGAACGTCGAAGTGGCTGTGCAGGCTGGTAACAAAGAGACTGCCACCGAAGCGCTGAATACTGCGTTCATGAAACTGGACAAATCGGTTTCCAAAGGGATTCATCACAACAATTACGCCTCCAGGCAAAAATCGCGCCTGGCAAAAAAAGTTCAAAGTCTCCAGTAATAAAAGCCCGACGGGCTTTTTTTTATTCGTACAGTCTTTGAATGAAGAGTTCCAGGCCGATCTCCTTATCGATCTTTCCGGTTTTAATCTTCAAATCAAGGTCTTGCAGCCCATTCAGAAAATATTGTAGTTTCTCGTCGGAGATCGTATTGGCATTTTTCAGGATATAGTATGTTCTTCCTTTGCTGGCGGAAAAATATTTCATTATCTCATCGAATTTGTTTCCGGACCGGATCAATTCCTTGGTATAAAGAATCTCTTGAAATTTGGAAACGATCGCTCCCAAAATCCACATCGGATCGATGTTGGAATCCAATAGTTCCTTGTATACTTTGAGCATCAGCATCCTGTCGGAGGCGATGATGGCGTTCACCAGCTGGTAGATATGGTCTTCCGGATTCTTGTATACGACTTCTTTCACCATGTCTATGGTGATTTCTGTTTGTCCGAAAGCATAGGACATCAGTTTATCAAGTTCGTTTTTAAGCATTTCCGAATCGCTTCCGACCCGGCCCACGAACAACTGCAGGGCGTCTGGTGCGATCGAAAATCCGTTTTTCCCAAATTCATCTTTGATTCTCACGAAAACATCCTTTTCTTCTTCTTGGCGACAATCCACAATCTCGTATTTGTCATGGATGATTTTGACGATTTGTTTGTTCATGTCGATACGCTCGGAAAACACCTGAACAATCATGATGGTCGTAGGATTGGGATTCAATAGATATCTGACCAGGATTTTTTGATTTTGCTTGAGACTCTTTTCCGTCGACTGTATAGAAAGAAAATTGGCGTTCGTCAAAATGACGGCTTTCTTTTCGGATAGAAAAGGAATCGTCATCGCGTTTTCGACAGCGCTATCGACCAAAGTCTCTTCAAGATCGTAATATTCGGTGTCGGAACGGTCGATGTTGTGTTTTTGAATGATTTTTTCGGTTTCCTGGCGAACGAGAAATCGATCGGCCCCGTATACCAGGTAAACAATGCCTTCAGCCATGATGATCACCAATGTTTATTTTATCATAAAAGGTGTCCGGAAAAAAGTTTATCCGGTCTTTAAATCAAAAAAAGACGACATTTGACAAAACCATGGGCGTCTTTTTTCATATGTGAAAACAAACCGACGACCGGAAGGATAAGGATATGTGAAAACGACTGTTCCGTCGATATGGGTATTATACAAGAGAGCTCCGGCTTCAATCCATCTTTGCAGCACTGTTTCACTGGGAAGATTGTAACTGTTTTTCCCTACCGACACTATACACACGGAAGGCGACAAACTATCCACGAATTTCTGAGAGGAAGCCGTATCGCTACCGTGGTGGCCAATCTTGACAATATCGGGATCAAGTAGGTATTTTCCCATAATATCACTTTCAATTTCTGTTCCGGCATCAGCCATGAAAAGCCATATATCCGAACCAACCGATCCGTAAATCACCAGGGAATTGTTATTTTCGTCGCTATCGGAAGTATAGGCGGAAATAACCGTAAGAACAACGGAATTCTTACCGATTATATCTCCTTCTTCGACAACTGTAACCGGGCATGGCAAAGAAAACTCCGGATCGCTTCCCATCACGACGGAGCCTACTTCAACAAAAGATAAAATATCCGCTACTTCGCCATAGTGATCATCATGGTTGTGCGTGATGACCAGATAATCAATATGACGGATGTTCTGATCGAGAAGATATCCGATCAGTGCGTCATAATCGTCTTCTGGTCCGGTATCAATCACGATGCGACAGTCCGGGGAATCAATCAGAATTGCATCACCTTGTCCGACATCGAATACGACGACTTTTGTCGCAATGGTTGGCGGAAGGGAAATGAAAATCAGCGTCATCGCAAACAACACTAAATATGTCATCCTTTTTCTTTTGTTGTATAAATTAGCACAAAAAAGAAAAAGAACCAGGAAAAACATGACGACACTCACTTCGCCGCCTATTCCCAACCTAATTCGGATATCGATTTCGGAAAACCAATAAGTCACGGTTTCAAAGCCTTCAATCAAATAGACATAAGCGCCAGATACAAACGGAAAAAACAGAGTGATGAAAGACGCCGGCAACATCAGGAATTCCACCAAAGCAATGAAGACGATGTTGGCTGGTAAAAATAGCAAACCGATCCCGTGATTCAAAGAAAGCGTGACGGGCAAGGCGCAAATATTGGCCATCAGAGTCATTTTCACCAAACTTGCGCCTTTTTTCCTTCCGATGATTTTTCTTCCGAGAAAAAGACAAAAGCAGATCAGAAAGCTTAGTTGGAAACCGACGCTTTCCATATACCAGGGATTATATAAAAGCATTCCAACAAAAAGAAACGACAATCGGTCAAGAGACGACACGACGGGTTCTTTTCTTTGGAAAAAGGCCGCGACGTAAAGAAAAGACGCCCGAAATATGGGAACTCTGAATCCAGTCGACAAATTGAAAGCCAAAAGAAAGATCATTATAAGTTTGTTTCTACTATTTTTGGCGATCCCCGTCCTTCTTAACATTTTCTCTAGAAACACGGCAATCAATCCGACATGCATTCCTGATATCGCAAACAGATGGACAACCGAGAGTTCACTCCATTTTTTCATAAGATTCTCGTCAGTCAGGGAATCGTTCCCGAACACCAGCAACAGCACATAAGCCGCTGCCTTCTTTGGCAAAACGGAAACGACGTAATTTTCGATGTCATAAGGAATGCAGGAAAGAGTGAAATGATGTCCGGTCACCTTAAGCGATGTCGTCCTGAAAACTCCTTTGATTCCGGATGACAACAAATATGTGTCATAATCGAATCCGCCGGGAATCTGTTTGGATTCAATTTCGAAAAAGTACCCTTCGATTTCTACTGTGTCGCCCGGGAAAATTGTATTTGCTTCATCACAAAAAACCAGATATTTTCCGTTTGAACACAGGTAAAACCGGTCCTCTTGCACTTCTGAAACCGTTCCGGCAAGAAAAGCTTCCCCGGATATAACAAGGTTTTGCGAAAGTGAGAAAAGACGTAGACAAAAAAAGGAACCGAGAATCAGAAAAAGGAAAAAAAGCCCGCGGGCCCTTTTCCATAAAAATACTATTTCTAAAATCAAAAAGAGAAAAATAAAGAAGTGAAAAACCCCGAAATACAGTAAGGAAAGAGAAAGTGCCAGATGGACAAACTTACCCGTTTCCGACCGTAATGAAATCTTTGATGTCTTCATAGATCGCATCCTTGATTCCGGAAACTAGCATGATATCCTCGCAACAGGCGAAATCACCGTTTTCCGCTCGGTAATCGATGATCCTCTGTCCCAAAATCAAACCGATTCCTTTTAGGGTCATCAATTCGTCAAGGTTGGCAGTATTGATGTTCACAAGACCTTCCGGCGTTTCGTCGCTACCGCTGTTTGTATCCGAATCCGCTACATCTTGCGAATATGACGGAACAATGACCGAATATCCCTGTGACAGAATTCTTTCGAAATCCAGACTGGAAATATCCGCTTCTTCTGTCAGGCCTCCGGCCAAAGAAACCAGATCGGCTACCGTTTGGCCTTCGGACACATAGTAAATGCCCGGATTTTCCACTGCGCCCCTGATCTGTACGCAAAGCGATATGTCCTCGCTTTTGGTGCCGCTTTGGATAGACGGAACATAAACAACCATGCCGTCGGTTACCGTATCGGCCAAATTCAGCGATGCGGTGGATCCATAAGACGTCAATCCGCCGGCCAGTTCGATGACCTGGTAAATCCTGGTGCCCGGAAGGACAATATAGACACCTGGTTCCTTCACTTCCCCCTTAATATCGACATAACATTCGGAAAAAGACGTTTTTGTCTTTAAATCCGAAGTCGATGTGGCGGACGTCGTGAGAATACCAACCGTAGAAATGGTTGTGACAACAGGCGAAGCTTCTTTGGCAGCGGCCGAAAAAATATTCACCATGACGATTCCGGCCAAACCGCAAACGAGCATGAAAAGGCCGGCGTACTTTTTGACAAACGAGAACATCAATCCTCACCTCGTCAAAATGATACGCCGGCCTTTATTCCTTTTCTTTATTCGGTTTTCTGCAATACGAATATCGTTCTTTCCGGCATCCGGATGGTTTCCAAAATCTGAAATCCCACTTTTTTCGAGATTTCCTCGTATAGCAGGAAATCATGGGTTTCCTCATAGATCTTTATTTCGTGCTTTTCACCGTCTCCGGTCGTCATTGTTATTGTATGAACGATACTGTGCTCTTTCTCGCCTTTGTCCGAGCGCCAATGGAAATCCATATCTTTGTCATCATCCTTGAATCCATCGAGCATGTCTATATACTCGGATGACAGGACATCGAAGAGAAAGACACCGTTATTGTTAAGAGCCTTGAAGATGTTGGTAAAACCGAATTCCACGTCTTCAAGATCGGTCAGATGATTGATCACATCCATTGAAGCGATGACGCTGTCAAATTTCAGGGAAATGGGATCAAGCATGTCGTATACGCCGATCTCCAGATTGATATTTTCTTCTTTGGCCCGATAGTCGACAATGTCGAGCAATTCCTCGGACAGATCGGTTGCCATGACTTTGTATCCCCGTTTTGCCAGTTCCAGAGAAAGCGTGCCGGTGCCACAGCCGATGTCCAACAATGTTCCCAGCGAAGTGTATTTGTCTAAAAGACGAAGATATTCGTCATAAACCTGCGGATCGATGAATGAATCGTAAAAATTGGCTAAAAGGTCGAAATCCATGTTTAGAGATCCTCGGAAAGAGAAATTTCGCGGCCCACGAACAGTTTCTCGAATTGGTAATATTCCCTTTCGTCCTTATGCATAACATGCACGATGATATCGCCAAGATCAAACAAAAGCCATCTGGAAGTATCCGCGCCTTCGACTCTTTTTATACGCTCATCGGGCATTGCCTCGCGAAGATGATTGATCGATGCGTGCACCTGTCTTTCGTTTGAAGCCGTGGCGACGACTTGAAAATCAAAATAAGGGGAAAACCCACGAAAATCATATATGCGTAGATCGGTCAGCTTGAGATCTTCCAATGTTTTAACAACCAAGCGAAGACGGTCTGTCATCAGTTTCCTCCCTTTTCGGATAATGAGTCGGTAAAAGCCATGTCGCTACCGAGCGACACAGCTTTGCAGTGCAAACTTTCAACATATTCCTTTTTTCTTTTCAAAATGGCTTCTACTGTTTTGTCAAGATCGACATAAGCCTGTTTTCTCAAAGCGATGTCGGCATAGGCTCTGGTCTCTTCGAGATAGTCGCTTACGAACACAATCTTTTCCAATATCGACATATTTTCTCTTCCGGTCGTATGGAAGAGAATGGCATTCAGGATGTCTGAATCGTTGATGCCGATGTCTTCTTTGGCATAGTCGACTCCCGCAACGGCATGCCAGATCTTGCGGGGATAATTTTCAACCCGGAAAGATCCAAACTGTCGGTGGATGCGCATAAGCAACATTTCATCCGGTTCGCCTTTGGTCGCATCATGAAGCACTGAAGCGATCATTGCCTTGTTGCAATCGACATGGTTGCATAAGGCCAATTTTTCCGCCATCCTGACAGTTCCTTCTACGTGGCGCCAACGTTTCGGATCGGCAGACATTTTCAAAGCGACCAAGTTTCTTATTTCCGGATATTCCATTGTCAGATAATAGCCGGTCTTGTATAGATCCCGACTACGAACGGAGCGTAAGTCCGGACATAGAACGGAGCTCTGATCGTTACGAATCCGAGGCCGGAGAACACAATGTCGTATTTGAGATTGTCACGAATCCGGAATTCATGGGATACCCATTTGGGAACCCCTTCTTCGGGATTGAAAGGCGGCGTCAGCAAAGAATACAGCTTGGTTTCATAGATTTCATCCGCCCGAGCGGTTTTTGTTCTGTGTATATTCAGGGTATTGGCGAAATACGTGACGACATTGACTTTGTCGCCGGTTTCCCCGTTGATGATGTCAAGCCTTGCCAGACCTCCGAAAAACAGGGTCTGTCCTTCGTTAAGTTGGAATACAAGCGGCTTGATCTCCTTCTTGGGAACGGTTATCTTGTATGACGGTCTGGTAAGATAATATGTGTACTGGTGCTTGTTAATTACACCGGGAGTGTCAAATATCATCGTTCCGTCCAGCAGGGGGAAACCAATTAATCCAATCGTCGTTCCCGGCGAGGAACTGACGGTGACGACATCGGTCGGATAACCGAGATAGCGTTTCAGAATCTGGTTTACGATCCTGGACTTGCCAACATTCGAACAACCGACGATATAAACATTGCGTTTGCCCTTATGCTTGGCAATGAGTTCCATCAATTCATCGAAATTGTGTCCGTACTTGGCAGAAATGAGAATGCTGTCGAGAACATCGAAGCCCTCCAGTGCCAGCATCTGTTTCAGCCAGATAAGAATGCGTTCCGGCTTGACGTTTTTCGGCAAAAGATCCATCTTGTTGCCGACTAAAATGACATCTTCGTTACCGGTAAGCTGCTTGATCGCCGGAACGAAAGACCCGGTATAATCGAATATATCGACAATTTTGACGATCAGGGCGTCTTCCTGTTTTATCTTGTTGATGACGGTTAAGTATTCTTCGTTCGACAGACAGGGAGTGATGACGTCGCTGTAATTGCGTAACCGGAAACACCTCTGGCACAAAACCTGCTTAGAGGGATCAATTTCCGATAACGGCTGGGGAATGTATCCGGGCAAAGTCTTGTTGTCGTTCTGGATCTTGGCTCCACAACCTTTGCAATACAGTTCTGCCATAACTACTACCTCTTTTCGTCCAGGTGCAATTGCGAGTACAAATCCGGATTCGCCTTGGCAATCCGTCTCAATACATGTCTCTCCATCATCCTGTTTATTTTGGTGAACCATTTTTCCTTGTCGCGGTCGATCGCATCGACGACCGTGACCGAAAGGCCCATACGCTTGGCGCCGAGAACATCGGTCATAAACTGATCGCCGATGACCCACACATTAGCTTTGGATGCCTCCGGAAACTTCTTCAGCGCTTTTTTGAAACCGGCTTTGAGCGGCTTTCTGGAACTCGGAATATGAGGAACTCCGAGAATTTCCGCGAAACGCCCGACTCTTTCTGAATGGTTGTTTGATAGCAATATCATCGACATGCCAAGCGATTTTATCTCATCAAACAGTTCGATTATCTTTTGTCCCGGCTCCATTTCGGCGTAAGATGCCAAAGTATTGTCCACGTCCAGGAAAAGATAACGAATGCCGTTTTTCCATAATTTTTGATAATCGATTTCAAAAATGCTTTTTTGATAGTCATCCGGATAAAAGTACTGGTTGGAAAATAACAAAATCATTAGACTTCTACCTCCGAATTTTAATTATATTATACCGGATTTTCTTGGAAAAGTCCATTTTTTCTCGTCCGGATGCATTATATTGGAACGGGTTTTACAAAAGTACGCCTTTTAAATCCCGTCTTCCTTTATCAGGTTCAAAAGTTGCTTTCTCAGGAAACGGTAATCCGGCTCGTAAGCCAGCAACAACTTGTAAAAATCCTTTTGGTGTCCGGATACTCTGAGATGGACCAGTTCATGCATAAGGATGGCGTGAAGATATTTTGGTTCGTAGCGAGCCAGAATACTGTTAAGATTCACTATCCTATCCTTCGGCTGACAGCTACCCAACCGGCTTTTCATCCTCCGGCTGACAAACACTACCGGTGAAGACCCGATTTTTTCCCTGAATCCGGGCGAAAGCGAAGCCAACATGTCATTGGCGGTTTGTTTCACGTGCCGGGAGTAAAATCTGTAAAGGGCTTTTTCCTTGTCTTTTGTAGACAGGTCGGGAAAAAGAAAACGGTCTCGGTCGAATGTCACCGTGCCAATGTATCCGGGAATCGTGTCAGCCATGTATAGGTTTCCCATGAATTTCGCTTCTCGATCGGAAAAAACCGGAATCTCTTTCCGGTTTTCGAGCATCGTTTCGATCCGATGGATATTCTTATTAATAACAGTTAGGATATCCGCTTCGCTTTTTTTCACGGGAGCCGAAACTACCAAACTGTTTTTGGATTGCGCCCTGATATACACGTTTTTGATCGGTTTGCGGATAATCTCCACCTGGATTTCCCGTGAATTGACCATGATCGAGAGATCAGACATTTTCCACCAGGAAATCCAGTGCGAATCCACTGGTCTTTTTTGCTATTTCATCGACCGATATACGGTATTTATCCTGTTGGTCGTCTTCGCCCAACATATCGCTGATACCGCGAATCGACAAAAAGGGCACCCTGAACTTGAAACAGGTCATTGCCACGGCCATGCCTTCCATTTCGCAGGCGACGATATTATCGATGACCTGATCGATATCCGCCAGATATGCCATGTCGGTGACGAAGCGATCTCCGGACGCGATGATGCCGGAAACATGTTTTTCTTTTTTTTGTTCGAGAATTTTTCTGGCTTCATAAAGCATTTTTTCGTCACAAGTAACGATTAGGGGATCATTGCCCATTTTTCCGAAAGGAACATCGTCGATGTCTGCGATCGTGGCATCGGAATACACTATTCCGTCCGCCAGCACTATATCGCCGGTATGGCAGTTCCTAACTCCTCCGGCGACGCCGATATTGAGCACCGCTTCTATTTGCCAATTGGTCAGAAGCATGGTCGTCGTCATAGTCGCGTTGACCTTTCCGATTCCGGATTTGGCCACAACGACTTCTTTGCCAGAAATGAATCCGTGATAAAATTCCTTGTCTGCCATGGTCACTTGGCTCTTGTTTTCCATTCGATCCAAAAGATAGACGATTTCTTTGTCCATGGCTCCGATGATTCCTTTCATGGCTGCCTCCTTTAAAAGAAAAACGAGAAATATTTTCTCATTTTCCCGTTATTTTATTTCGATGATCTCTACGGCGATCTCGGCGCCGGTCTCCGCCTTGTAGTTGACGGTCTGGCCTTTGCGGCGACCGATCAGGGCTTTACCGATCGGTGATTCGTTCGAAATTTTGTGCTGAAGGGGATTGGCCTCCAGATGTCCGACTATGGTATATTCGCCTTCGCGGTTATTACCGATAAATTTGATTTTGACTGTTTTTCCGATCATTACCGTCTTCGAGTTGCCGTTGTTGTTGATGATTTCCGAGTGTTTGAGGATGTTTTCGATTTCCTTGATCCTCGCCTCGATCCGGGCTTGCTCGTCTCTGGCGGCATCATAATCGGCGTTTTCGGACAAGTCTCCCTGAGCTCTGGCTTCTTTCAGGGCTTCAAGGTTTTGTTTTCGGTCGACGTCCTTCAATTGGGCCAATTCGTCTTTCAGTTTTTGAAAGCCTTGTTCCGTCAGTTTATAAGTGTTTTCCATTGTGATCCGCTCTCCTAAATATTAAGTGATTTTTATTATAGCATAATTCATTTGCTTAAGATAGATATTATTTTAGCTTTTACCAAATCGACGGCGACGTCATGGGAATAATCATTCGGGATGATGATATCCGCATAACGTTTGGTCGGTTTCACAAAAGCGTAATGCATCGGTTTGACGGTCGATAAGTATTGGCTGACGACGCTTTCCAGAGTGCGCCCGCGTTCCTTTGTGTCCCGAAGCAGTCGTCTGATGAAGCGAAGATCGTCATCAGCTTCGACATAGATCTTGATGTCGGCCAGGTTTCTGATCCGTTCATCTTCAAGAACCAAAATGCCTTCCAAGATGATGATCTTCGCCGGCTTGATCACTTCCGTTTTTTCCGCCCTAGTCAGATTCACAAAGTCATATGTCGGTTTTTCAACCGTTTGTCCGGCGATCAGCTGCAAAAGATGATCATAGAAAAGATCGTTGTCTAGGGCGAAAGGATGGTCATAGTTGACCTTTCTTCTTTCCTCCATCGTCATGTCTGACTGATCTTTGTAATAATCATCATGCTTGATGACGACGATCGGCATATTGCCAAGATTTTGAAGAATGCTGTTGACGACTGTTGTTTTTCCGGAGGACGAGCCTCCGGCCACGGCAATGACAACCGGGTTTTTCATCATTGATCCAACCTCCTGAGAATATCATAGGGATTTGTCGAAAACGGAATATCCAGATACAATTTCTGCATCGGATGGTTGGCAACATCCAGGGTGTTGCCAACGTCATCGGTGATTGTCTTTATTTTGAACACACCGGTTAATCCTTTACTGGAAAAAAGTTCCAAGGTGTCTCCGACTGAGAAACGGTTTCTCTGTTCCACGATTGTTTTTCCGTTTTGGAATCCGCGAACCACAGCGGAAAAATCCTGTTCCGGAAATTTTTCGTCATCCGCATGCATCTGCATGATTTCCGGATTTGCTCCGGCAAGGAATGCCGGGCCTGAAAAGCGGTTTTCCGCCCTGGCGATCATCTTTTCATATTTGGAAAAATCGATCGGTACGGCTTTTTCAATATCATCGATCAATTGACGATAGGCGTTTGTAATGGTGGCGACATAATGGATGGATTTCATCCGTCCTTCTATTTTCAGCGAATCGATGCCGATTTCCATAAGTTCGGGTATCTGTCTGATCGACGACAGATCTCTGGCGGCGATCAGAAAATCATCGAATATTAATTCTCCGTCGTGATACAATTCATATTCCCAGCGACAACTGTGGGCGCAATCTCCTTGATTGGCATCCCTTCCGGTCATCGTTTCCGAAAGCAGACAGCGTCCTGAATAAGCCGAACACATGCCGCCGTGGACAAACACTTCAAGTTCCGATGTCACTTTTTCCCTGATCGTGCGTATTTCTTTCATACCCAACTCTCTGGCGAGCACGATCCGTCCGACTCCCTGATTCTGCCAAAATTCGCATAGTTCGCTGTTGGTAGTCGACATCTGGGTCGAAAGATGGACCTGGATAGCGGTCGTTTTCAGAACAAGCTCGATGACGTACGGGTCGGATGCGATCACGCCGTCTATGGGAATTGTCGCAAGTTTTTCAAGAAAAGCGGAAAATTCCGGCAAGTCGTCATCATGCAAGATACTGTTACAAGCGATGTACACTTTTTTTCCAAGCGAGTGGGCAAATTCGGTGATTGCGCCGATTTCTTCCATCGAAAATCCGGTCGCCCTGGCTCTCAGGGAAAATTCCCTGGCTCCCAAATAAACGGCATCGGCGCCGTAAATCAAAGCGAAACGGGCTTTTTCGATATCGCCGGCCGGAGCCAGCAATTCCGGTTTCATGATACATCACCGGTCTTTTGTAAAAGCACTGTCGATTTGATTTTGTTTAACATTTCGATATAATCCGTCAATTCGATATTCCGTCTTGAAATAAATCCGTATGTGAGGGCCTCCGCCAATTCGGGCGTCAGCCAGTCCGGGCACGACATCCCGGCATCGATTATCACGGTTCCGTTTGTGTTTTCTATCAAGGGATAAAAACTGTTTTGCCGTTGTTTTTCCATGACTGCGTATCCGCTTGAAAATTCCGGAGTCGGATTTTGAATCCGGTTATGGGCGATATAAGCCGTCACATGATGGCGCCGGGAACGGTAGATTTCCCGATGTCCTGACAAAACTGCTCCAATTTCCAGCCCTTCGCTTTTCTTACACACCGACAGTATCTCGGCGGCGGATAAACTTTCGGACACCACCATGCCCGCCAAACCGGTTTTTTTGTAGAAATTCGCTAGTCTAGAATGGGTTATGAGAGTATTGGGAGCATAAATAATCCGGTTGGCCATTCCCGCTTTTGCGGCAAGTATGGCAAAGGTGAAATCATAACAAACGATCCGGTTGGCTTTGCAAGACAACAGCCTTTCCATGTTCTTTTTGACTCGGTCGAGCTCGTCTTCCGTGACAGTCATGTCCGCAAGTACGAAAATCTGTTTGCCTTGTTCATGAGTGCTGGCTGCTATTTTTTCGATATCATCCAATGAAAACGGGCAAAGAGGAGCCTGACACAATCCACTGACTTCCAACATCACGATGTCGGCGCCCGCCTGGAATAGTCGGGTGATCTCTTTGCTATTTGCCAATGAGGCCACTATTTGCAAATCCGTTCACCACGCCTTCTCGATAAAGGTCCGCTAACGCCAAAAGCGGCCGCATTTTCACAGCCATTTCATGATTGGCGTACCTGTCATTTTTCTTCGTCTATGTCTGTTTCCTCTTCGGCTTCCTCGTCGTCTTCTTCATCGTCTTCAAGGAAGTTTTCGAGCACTTCTTCGATCAGATCCCATTCGGCGTCGGATTCGATTTCGAACAGTTTTCCTTCGTCATCATCTTCGGGATTATAGCTGGCGGCGAAATATTTGCCTTCCTCGTCGCCTTTGATCTGATAGACGACATACGATTTGCCGAATTCTTCGGATGCGAAAGTCATGATGATTTCGCATTCCAGTTCATTGCCGTTTTCGTCGGTTACGATTAGATAATCTTTGTCGTTTTCCATGACAGACCTACTTTCTGCTATCAAGATAGCTTTGCAAAAGCACAGTGGCGGCCAATTGGTCGACCTTGCTCTTTTTTTCTCTTCTGCCGGCACAGGCGTCGTATAACGTCTGGTTGGCAATCTTCGTTGTCAGCCTCTCGTCCCATAATACGGCAGGGACCGAGGTTCTTCTTGCCAGTTCGTCCCTGAAGTTCTCGGAAATCCTCGCTTGGAATCCGCAGGTGCCGTCCATGTTTTTGGGATGACCGATCACCACGGTTCCGATATGGTGACTTATGATGAGTTGCAATGTGTATTCGATCGCTTCGCCGTAGTTTCCTTCGGCGAAATTGAATGTCGTGATGCCGTTTGCGATGATGCCGGACGGATCGGACATGGCGATCCCTAGAGTCTTCGACCCTAGATCAAGTCCCAGATATCTCATGACAGTTCCTTCCTTATCGCAGCCAAAGCTTCGGACAATTTTTCCTTATCCTTGCCGCCGGCTTGGGCAAAATCTTGACGTCCGCCGCCATTTCCGCCACAGATTTGGGCGGCTTTCTTGACGATATTGCCGGCATGAAGATTATTGTTTGTGGTTTTGGCCACAAACATGATCTTGCCGTCTTCGATTATCGATGCCAGCATGACAAAACCATTTTCCAGATTGTTAGACAAATTGTCGGCAAGTTGTTTCAGTTGATCGACGGATGCGTTTTTGATCTCGACGACAATTCGGTTATTAACCGCCAATTTGAGATATGGAGCGAAATCGATCGCTTTTTTGTCATAAAGAAGACGCTGGTAATCTTTATCGAGATCTTTGATTTTTTCCTGCATCACACGGAATTCTTCGCGTTTGGCAAGTATGTCTCTGTAACCGCCTTCCAGTTTTGGAAATGACGGTTCTGTGTATTCGATCTTCAAGCCTTCGCTTTTAGCATTTTCAAGAATTTCCCCGATTCTTTCCCTGATGTTTTTCAGTTCCGCGTCAATATTGGCGTAAGCATCTTTAAGTCTGGCAACTTCTCCGTCTGCCAACGCTTCGATCCGGTATATGCCGGAACCGATCGAATAAATGGAACGAATCGCAAAATCGCCGATATCGGCAACATCGCCGACATGCGTGCCGCCGCAGAGATCTAGAGTATAGTAAAGATTGACCATCCTGACACTATCCCCGTATTTTTCTCCGAATTCGGCAATTGCTCCCTGTTTGACGGCTTCCTCAACCGTAACGATGTCGGTGTGCGCTTTATGGGACTGGAAAATCATTTTTCGGACTTTGTCTTCGACTTCAAGGATTTCCTTATCAGAAGGCATTTCGTAATGATTGAAATCGAAACGGAGCGATTCTTCGGAAACCTGGCTACCCTGTTGGGAAACATGGTTACCAAGAATATCGCGGAGAGCCTTGAAAAGCAAATGAGTGGCTGAATGATGCCTGGCAATTTTTTTGCGTCTGATTTCATCAATCGCGGCCTTAACTTCGGCGCCTTCCACGGGAGAACCGAACACTATGTCGAATGCATGAATGAACTGACCGTTCGGAAGTTTCGAAACATCGGTGACATTTAAGGAAAAATCATTGTTACCGATTGTTCCCGTGTCTGATACCTGACCGCCGGAAGTCGCGTAAAACGGCGTTTTTTCAAGTACTATGCCATCAGGAAACACCTTGATGATTTTAGTGGAAATCTGCATGTTTTCGTATCCGACAAATTCCGATTTATCGTAAAATTCCAGATAATCCTCATTTTGGGATTTCATCGATTGCAGGTCTTTTCTGGCGTTTCTAGCACGTTCTTTCTGTTTTTCCATTTCCTCTTCGAAACCGGCTTTATCGACCGAATAACCGATTTCTTCAGCGTATTCCATAGTCAGTTCGAACGGAAAACCGAAGGTATCATAAAGCAGAAAAGCATCGGAACCGGAAATTTTTTGTCCTTTTGATTGGGAGACAATTGCCTCGAAACGTTTTTCTCCGAGAGCGATTGTTTCCAAAAACTTGGTTTCTTCCTGGGAAACAATTTTCTTGATTATGCCGGCGCGATCTTTCAAATAGGGATAGAATTCCCCCATGATGTCGATGACGATATCGACAAGATCGGCCATGAACGGGCGGTCGATACCGATCTTGCGTCCGTATTTGACAGCGCGTCTCAATAAGCGCCTCAGGACGTAACCGCGACCTTCGTTGGAAAGCACCGCTCCGTCCGCAACGGCGAATGTGACGGTACGAATATGATCGGCGATGACTTTAAAAGCCATTTGTCCCTTATAATCCAATCCGCAGATTTCTTCTATTTTCCTGATTATCGGCATGAAAAGATCGGTTTCGTAATTCGTCTCGGCTCCCTGAAGAACGCATGCCATTCGTTCTAATCCGCATCCGGTGTCGATATTTTTGTTCGGGAGTTCGGGATATTCGCTTCTTTTTTTACCCGGTATGGCATTGTATTGGGAAAACACTATGTTCCAGATTTCAATATAACGGTCATTTTCGATGTCATCCCTGATCGCCTCCGGGCCGAAATCGCCGTAACTTGGGCCACGGTCAAAATGAATTTCGGTACACGGCCCGCAAGGGCCTTCGCCGATTTCCCAGAAATTTCCTTCCTTGGTCGGAATTATGTGTGAAGGATCAACTCCGAGAGAAATCCAAAGATCTCTGGTTTCATTGTCGGCCGGATATATCGTCATGTACAGTTTATCTTTGTCAAAGCCGAACCATTTGGGATCCGTAAGCAATTCATATCCCCAAATGACGGCTTCCTTACGGAAATAATCGCCGATCGAAAAATTCCCGAGCATCTCGAAAAAAGTATGATGCCTTGCGGTTTTTCCGACATGTTCGATATCGTTTGTCCGGATACATTTCTGGACATTGACGATTCTGGGATTCTTGGGAACCTGCGATCCGTCAAAATATTTTTTGAGAGCGGCTACGCCGGCGTTCATCCAAAGAAGGGTCGGATCGTCATTGGGAATCAGGGAAGCTCCCTTTTCCACGGCATGCCCCTTGCTTTTGAAAAAATCCAACCAGGTGTTTCTGATTTCATTGCCCGTCATGTATTTCATATGTATCCTCCACACTAAAAAAAGAAAATCATCCTTTATCTGTAAAGGACGATTGATCGCGGTACCACCTTTGTTCTAGTTGCCTAGCACTCTTTTTCCATAACGCAGAAATGCGGATGTTATTAACATCTCTTGAAAGTGGCTTCGGAAAAATTCGACCGTCCGGTCGCACCGATTCCGGACTCTCTGGGGGCTTTATTTCTTCCTACTTGGCTTTCGCATCGATTTACGGGGCTATTATACAATATTTCAATCTTTAATGCAATCGGAAAACATCAATTAAAGAAAATCCTCGATAGTTAAAGCGCAATCATCGTTTCCGCTTTTCGCCGCTAATGCCAGAAAATCGCGCAATCTGGTTTTTCTTGGGGTTTCATTCCCATATATTCCTATCCGCAAGGCATCCTTTTCTCCGATGATCGACAGCAATTGTTTCGCCCTGGTAATACCGGTGTAAATGAGCTTTTTCTTGAGCATGATCCGATAACTTCTGGACATGGGCATCAATACGACATTGAATTCGCTTCCCTGTGACTTGTGGATGCTTATGCAATAAGCCAGTGTCAGGTTGTCGAAATCCCTGATATCGTATTTCACGGTGTTGCCGCCAAAATCGACCAACAGTTCCTTATCCTCGATGATGCCGGAGACATAACCGATGTCTCCGTTCATGATGCCGTCCTCCGGTTGATTCACCAGTTGCATGACCTTATCGTTAAACCGAAAGGTTTTATCTTTATATGTAAGTTTGTGGCCTTCATTATGCTTGTTGAATGTTTCCTGGACGATCTTGTTCAAACGATCGATTCCGTTATTGCCTTTGTAAACTGGTGCCAGAATCTGGATATCTTCTTGCAGGTTATATCCTTCCCGCAAGTAACGTCTGATCAATCCGACGACAAAATCGGCGATTTTCTCGTCCGGGACACCGTAAAAAAACAGATCGTCCTTGTCATGAAAGACACTTTCTTCGATAGTGCCTTCCAGAACGGAATACGCCAGTTTGACGATCGAAGATCCGGAAGCCTGACGATGGATCATGTCAAGTCCCACCGTCGTGAACTGATCCGATGCCATCAGGTCAGTTAACACCTGTCCCGGTCCCACCGAGGGAAGCTGATTGTCATCGCCGACAATGACTACTTTTGTACCGTCAGAGAGCGATTGAAACAGATGGTTTGCCAAAATGACATCCATCATCGATGCTTCGTCGATGACAAGAAGTCCGGCTTCCAGCGGACTATGCCTGTCTTTTGTAAAATGCCCTTCGTAATCGTAGCCTAAAAGTCGGTGGATGGTGGTGGCTTCGAGATCAGTTGCGTCCTGAAGCCGTTTCGCGGCCTTGCCGGTCGGAGCTGCCAGTTTAACTGCCGACGCGAAATTCCTGTTGGATTGACGCATCATCATGTAAACATGACAAATAGCATCGATCACCGTTGTTTTTCCGGTTCCTGGGCCGCCGGTGATGATCGTAAACGATTCGGTCAAAGCTTTCATAATCGCTTTTTTCTGTTTGTCAGTATACTGGATATGCCGGCTTTTTTCAAAAGCTTCAAGATATCCGGCAATCATTTCTTCGTCGTATGCTTCGTTTTTGGAAACAAAATATTCTTTCAAGGAATCGGCAATCCCCTTTTCGGAGTAATAGATCGCCATCAGACTGACTCGATTGCCGTCCTTAACCAATTTCCCGGAATTTTCGAGTTTTTCGATTTCTTTATCGACTGTTTCGGTTTTGATCTGAAACTGATCGCCCTGATTGAGATAGTTGATTGTATAGTTCATCAGTTCGTCTGATTCCACATAGGTGTCGCCGTATTTGTTCATGTATTCTGTCAACAGGAACACGATGATCGCTTCGATTCTTAGCGGATCGTCGTAAGCAAATCCGATTTTCAGGGCGATCTCGTCAGCCCTGCGAAAACCGATTCCTTCGATTTCGTCAATCAAAGAATAGGGATTGTTACGAACGGTTTCGATTGCGGCGAATCCGAAGCGTTGATAGATCTTCATCGCCATTTTGGGCGATATAGAAAATCCATACAACCAAACAAGCGCCGATTCCATCGCCCGGTTCCGACGGATCGTTTCCGACAGAATCGCTTTCTTCTCCGCGTTCATCCTGGGTATTTCATTCAGGACACTTGGATCATCCGCGATTTTATCCAAAGCTTCAATGCCGAGAATTCCGACGATCGCTTCCGCCGTCTTTGGCCCGATTCCCTTGAAAAGATCGCTCGAAAGGTAATCGATGATTCCTGATGCTGTCTGTTCCCTGATCCGTTCGAACCGATCAGCACTATATTGGATTCCATATTTTTGATGTTCGCTTACTACCCCGTGAAATCTGTATGTCTGATAAAGTTCCAAACGAGGAAAAAACCCACAGATCGTGATCGTGGGTTCAAAATGGGAAAGTTCCGGTTCGTCGGTGTCGATGATTTCGACTTTGATCACCGAATATGAATTTTCTTCGTTGTAAAACAAATATTGCCTGATGTTACCGTCAAGAAAACCCATGTTTTTTCCTTCCAAAATCTATTTTGCCAAAAGACGCTCGATTTCCGCGATTTCTTTCGGGATGCTTTCGCTCAGGTTTCGCGATCCTTTGGCTGTCACCAAAACATCGTCCTCGATACGGATGCCGATACCCTCTTCTTCGATATAGACGCCCGGTTCGATTGTCAAAACCACACCGGGAACCAAAGGCAACTGATAAGTGCCGACATCATGGACATCGAGGCCCAGGTAATGGCTGACACTATGATAATAATATTTATCGATTTCGGACATGTCCCTCATCACGCCGAGGCGGATCAGTCCGCGGGCAAGTTCGTCTCTTGCAAAACTGAAAAGATCGGCCATCACCAGTCCGGGATGGACTTTGGCGATGCAAGCCTTGTTCACCGAAAGAACTAGCTCGTATATTTTTTTCTGCCTGGTGGTAAATTCCCTGCTTGCCGGGAAGGTTCTGGTAATGTCGGCGGCATAGGGCCCGGACAAAGCGCCAAGATCGGTAAGGACGAGATCGCCACCGTTGATCTGGCAATTGTTATCCTCGTAATGCAAAGATGTCGCATTCATCCCAGAAGCGACGATGGTATCGAAGGAAATTCCTTCGCTGCCCTGTCTTCTGATTTCATAGGCAAATACGGCTTCCAGTTCGCGTTCATTCACTCCCGGGCGAACAGTCTTAAAAATCGCATCCAAACCTTTTTTTGTATAAGCAATGGCTTTTTCTATTTCGGCTATTTCCGATTCGTCCTTGACCATTCTTAACAAATCGATGATCTCGCAGGCGTTTTTGATTTCCAGTTCCGGATAATTATCGATAATGGTTTCGAAATAAGGATGGTTTACCGGTTTGGCCAAAGGCTCGGAACGATACATATCGAAATAAGCGATTTTTATCGAACCGGCCAAATTCTTACGGGAATCGGTCAGAACGCTTTGGGCAAGGAATCCGGAAAATTCACCCTTGTAGCGGATGGATCCCGAATCAATTCCGCTGATGTTCGCAGCTTCTTCCTTCGACATTCTCGGACCATACCATTTGGTCATGTAGTCGCTTGGTTCCTCGATAAAAAGATACTCATGACCGACGCTTTTTCCTTTGATCAAAAGCAAAATCATGTTTTCCCGACCGATACCGGTCATGTAAAAGAAATTGCGGTTAGGAGTGTATTGGTACTTCTGGTCTGCCGACTTATGCGGAGCCTTGCCGGAAAAAAGAACCATGAACGACTGACTGTCCATTCTGGCAAGAAAATCTTCACGGTGTTTTTTATAGAATGCTCTGTCCATATGTATCACCTCGTTACTTTTTTTCATTATATCACAGAATCAGGCAAAAAACACCGTATTGCGGCTTTTTGCATTATTTCGAAATCATTTAATGTTTTCCTTTTTCCGACGTCTGATCCTGAACCAAATATACCATAAAACAAACAGGAGGGAATAAGCTAATGTGAACCAAACTATGTTGATGAGATGATTTTGCACGTCGAACAGACTTCCAAGCAAGATCAAAAACATCATGACAAAGAATCGGGACACGATAGTAAGCCAAATATATCTTCCCGTTTTGATTTTTGTCAGACTCAGGGCATAGTTGATGATTGAAGATGGCAAGAAAGGATTGCTCATCAAAAGCAGTATGGGAACCGACTTCGATCCTTCGGCGATTTCCAAAAACATTTTCCCGTACTTATGGTTTTGCACCTTGCGGGCAAAATAAGGTTCCAGGGTCAACCTGATCAATCCGAAAATGAGAAACATGCCCGCAAAAGATCCCAAGACCGACAAAAAGACGGTGAGCCCGGTTCCGACGATTTCTCCGTAAACCTGTTGCATGATATTGAGATTGAATGCAACAAGGACGGATAGTGGCAACGAAGGTATCAAAGCCTCGATGAAAGGTAGGATAAAAGCCGACAACGGCGCAAACCATACGTTGCTCGATATGAATAATTCAAATTTGTCCAACAATGCGTAAAGCCATTCCATCTAAGTATCTCCTTATTGACAAAAAGAGCATCCCGAAGGATGCTCGCAGATTGTTTCCTATTAAAGTTCAGCGAGATATTTGAGAGTGCGAATCATCTGGGCAGTGAACGAATACTCGTTATCGTACCAGGTGATCACTTTTACCATCTGCTTGCCGTCGACTTCCAAGATAGTGGTGCTGAGGGCATCGAACATCGTTCCTTGGGTAATACCGATGACATCGCTCGATACGATTGGATCTTCGGTATATCCGATAGTGTCGGAAGCGGCGTTCTTGACAGCCAGATTGACTTCTTCCTTGGTAACAGGTTTTCCCAGTTCGACAACAAGGTCGACAACCGATCCGGTGATAACGGGAACGCGGAGGGCGATACCGTCAAGTTTGCCCTTGAGCTGCGGTAAAACCAATCCTACGGCTTTGGCAGCTCCGGTCGTCGTCGGAACGATGTTCGCAGCGGCAGCGCGGCCGCGGCGGGCATAGATTCCCTTCGGATGCGGAATATCCAAGGTGGCCTGGTCATTGGTATAGGCATGGACTGTCGTCATGAATCCTTTGACGATCTTGAAGTTGTCATCAAGAACCTTGGCGATCGGTGCCAGGCAGTTTGTTGTGCATGATGCGGCGGAAATGATGGTTTCTTCGCCGGTAAGCGACGTTTCATTGACTCCGAATACGACAGTGGGGATGTCCTTGTCTTTGGCAGGAGCGCTGATGATGACTTTTTTGGCTCCGGCTTGGAGATGCAAAGAAGCCTTGTCACGTGATGTGAAATGTCCTGTGCATTCGAGGACGACATCGACATTGTAATCCTTCCAAGGTAGATTCGAGGGATCTTTTTCGGCAAACACCGGTACTTTGACGCCTTCCACTACAAGCATGTTTCCTTCGGTGGAAATATTTTTTTCATAGCGGCCTTGACTGCTGTCATATCTCAGTAAGTAAGCAAGTTGAACAGCATCGGTAAGATCGTTAATGGCAACGATTTCAAAATCAGGTTTCCCGAACATTTCGCGAAAAGCGAGGCGACCGATACGCCCAAATCCGTTTATTGCAACTTTTACAGACATTTTCATATCCTCCTTATGTATTTCATCAATCATATTTTACCGCAAATTCCATCGATTTTCAATATAAGCAACACATTAAAACGCTTTCAGAATGCCTTAAGGGCATCCAAGGTTAAAAAAGGGGGAACCATAGGTTCCCGATTTCTCATTTTTTGTTTTTTTCGAATGCTTCCTTGATGCATTGTTTGTATTCGCAATCCTCGTCGCATTCCGAGCAAACGATGTTTTCACGGAACTTCCTCGGAATGAAAGCGCGGATTTCATCCTCGTTATATCCCGTCTGCATGATCTTGTCATTGATGATGATCGGGCGTTTGAGAATGGTCGGATTATCGATGATGAAATCGGCCAGTTCGCCAAAACGCATGTCCTCGGTATCGAGATTGTTGTCCTTGAAAACTTTTGAGCGGGTCGAGATGATGTCTTCGAATCCGTTATCCGAGTATTTCAGCATATTGATGATATCGTCACGCGTCAATTTCATGCCGACAATGTTTTTTTCTTTGAAGGGAATGCGGTTTTCCTCAAGCCATTTTTTCGCCTTGCGACAGGAAGAGCAGCTGGAACTTGTATACAAAGTTATCATATTTCCAACCTCACTTTCGTCCCTATATTATACCATATAGATAAATTATTGTAATCATAATTTTGAAATGATGATATAATAATCTCGAGAAACTGAACAAGGAGTGTGAATTATATGAATGTGAAATGGGACCTTACTTATCTGTTCCCGAACGTCGAAACATACGACAAAGCTTACCGCAAAACCCTGGACCTGATCGACAAACTCGCCACTTTCAAAGGAAAGCTTGGCGACGAAGCTGATTTCAAGGTTTATTTCCTTCTTCAGAAAGACTTGCAGAAGACCGGCTGGAGGGCATATCAATATGCCGCCTTGTTAAGCGATCTCGACAAAAAAAACACCGAAAACGCCAGCAGACTCCAACTGATGCAGATCGCTTTTGCAAAACTGCAACAGGCCGTTTCCTTCGAAGAACCGGAACTGATATCGATCGGCAGAGAAAAAGTGCTTTCGTTTGTCGATAACAATCCGGAATTGAAAGAATTCCGCTTTGGTTTCGAAAAACTGTTCCGCCGTCAGGAGCACATTCTAGATGATAAATCAGAATCGCTGCTGGCCGGCTTCGGCAAACTGGCCGATGCCGGAAAAGATCTTTACGGATCATTGTCGGTCGCGGATATCGAACACCAGGATGTCATGCTGGATTCCGGTGACATCGTCCAGATCACCAATAGCAACTACCGCGCCTATATCCAGAAAAGCCAGAGTCCGTCGGAACGCAAGGACATCTTCGATTCCGTCTTTTCCTATTACGATGTCCACAAAAATACCTACGCCTCGATCTACCGTTTAGTGCTTGATTACGATATCGCCATGATGAAGGCAAGAAAGTATCCCAATTCGCTTGAAAGCTATCTGTTCAAGGATGCCATTCCGGCTTCCGTGTACAAATCCTTATGCAACGTGGCGAGAAAAAACACCGGCGTCATCAAGAAATACCTGAAAATTCGCAAGGATTATCTCGGATTGGAAGAATACCATACATACGACCGTTTCATCCCGCTTGCGAGATCCGACAAGGAATACGGCTACGACGAGGCAAGAAACCTGTTTTTCTCTTCTTTGGAAAAGTTCCCGGCCGATTTCAAAAACAAGGCTATGGATGTACTTAAAGAAGGATTCGTCGATGTTTACGAGCAACCCGGGAAGCGAACAGGAGCCTATTCATCCTCGATGCCAGATACACATCCGTATATCCTGCTGAATTATTCCGGGACTTTGGAAGACGTGTTCACGGTCGCCCACGAAGCCGGACATTCGATTCACTCACTTTACTCGGCGGAAACCCAACCTTCGGCGCTTCAGGATTACACGATCTTTGTGGCCGAAGTCGCTTCCACCTTCAACGAACACAATCTTCTCGATTACTTCATTCGTGAAAGCAAAGCCACGAAGAACGAGAAAATCATGCTATTGCAAAGAGCGATCGACGATATCATGTCGACTTTCTACCGTCAGACGCTGTTTGCGATCTATGAGGCCGAAGCCCATGAGAAAGCGGAGAACGGCGAAGCCATCACTGCCGATGTCTTATCAGATATCATGATTGATCTATACAAGGAATTCTACGGACTTGACATTGTCAAAGAGGAAGTCAAACAATATGTTTGGGCTTATATTCCGCATCTCTTCTACACCCCGTTCTACGTTTATCAATACGCAACCAGTTTCGCCGCATCGTTGAAACTTTACGAAAATGTCAAAAACGGCGTTCCGGGAGCATTTGAAAACTACATCGGCTTGCTTAAATCCGGCGGTAGCGATTATCCGGTCAACCAGTTGCAGACAGCCGGAGTCGATCTGACGGCAGACGACGCCTTCTTGGCGGTCGTTAGAAGAATGGAAGAACTTGTCGGCGAATTGGAGGTTGCCATCGCCGAAAAATGATGATATAATATTTCCAAACGAAGAATCGGAATAGTAACCATGTTTCTGAAATGAAGCGATCCGGCGGCTGGTGCGAGCCGGACAGAAGACAGGGTGAATGGACCGAGGAGTGATGTTAATAACATCCGTTGCCCGCGTTAAGGGATGAAAGCGCCGGTCATATGGCCGGAATAAAGGTGGCACCGCGATAAAATCGTCCTTATACAAGGGCGATTTTTCTTTATAAAGGAGGAATCTGACATGAAACGTATGTTATCGGGAATTAAACCTACAGGTATTCTTACGCTTGGCAATTACATAGGGGCGATCAAGGAATTCGTTCGAATCCAAAATGAACTTGAGGATACGGAATTCTATCTTTTCATCGCCAATCTCCATGCCATAACGACAGAACAGGATCCGGCCGAACTCCGCAAACGCTCGAAAATGATCGCAGCCGCTTATCTGGCGGCCGGAATGGATCCAAAGAAAACCGTTTTATTCAACCAATCCGAAATCAAGGAACACGCCGAACTCGGATATCTTTTGCAATGCTTCACCTATATGGGAGAATTGGAAAGAATGACCCAGTTCAAGGACAAGGCCGCCAAGCAGGAGACCGGAATCACTTCAGCGCTTTTCACCTACCCGGTCCTGATGGCAGCCGATATCCTCCTATACGACGCCGACTATGTCCCGGTAGGAGAGGATCAGAAACAGCATGTGGAAATCACGAGAAACATCGCCATTCGCTTCAACAACCGTTTCGGTGATTTTTTCCGGGTTCCCGAGCCTTTGATTCCGAAGGTGGGCGCAAGGATCATGGACCTTCAAAATCCCCTGAAGAAAATGAGCAAGTCCGACGAGTCGGACAAGGGATACATCGCCCTTTTGGATGACGAAGCGACGATCGCAAGAAAAATTCGATCCGCCGTCACCGATTCTATCGGCATCGTAAGATATGATCCGGAAAACCAACCTGGTTTGGCGAATTTGATCGATATTTATGCTTCTTTGTCCGGATTAAGCTCGGATGAGATAGTTTTAAAGTACACCGGGTGCAATTACAAAATCTTCAAAGAGGACCTTGTCGGTGTCGTCACATCTGTCCTGAAACCGTTCCAGGAGCGTTTCTATACCATCATCAATTCCTCCGAACTGGACGAAATGCTGGATAACGGAAGAAAGATTGCCGGCGAATATGCTTTCAAAAAAGTGGAGAAATGCAAATACAAACTCGGTCTCTCGCGTAAAAGATAAAAAAAAGGCCATCTTTGATGGCCAATACGTTTGAATCATTTCATTTCGTTGATATCAGCGATTGCTCTGGCGATCGCCTGCGATGCCTCTTCTTCGTCTGACCCGGTGATCATGATCCTGAAAGACCTGTTGGCAGGGACGGCCAGGGAAAGCACACCCATGATCGATTTCAGATTTACCTTCCTATCATCGAATTCAATCACCATTTCCGATTTGAAGCCGTTGGCTTTTGCCACCAGCATCGTGCCGGTACGGGCATGAAGTCCGTATGGATAAGTAATCTTGTATTTATTCTCGATCATTTTGTCGCCTCCTTCTTGCCTTCTTCAATCCGGTTCAATAAAGCTTCCGACATTTCCGGCAATTGGAATTTAACCTGTTTACCGGCTACGAAAATGCCTTGGACGCCATCTTCCTTGATGGCCACAAGATCGCATTTCTTCAATTCCTTTACGGTGAATTTCAAACGATTTCCGTCGCCTGACGTTTCCAAGATATTTTCCAGGCCACCAAGTTTGGCGATGATTCGGTCAAGCTTGGCCATATCAATCTCCGGTTTATGTTCGCTAGCCTTCTTCAAAACATTGGCGAGATACAATACTATCATCAATACGGCAAGAAACGACGGTAAAAGCCACCACCAGTTGCTTAAGAGCCATCCGGCTTGAAAGCGAAACAGTTCATGAAGATTCATCCATAACACCTCTTAAAGATATTTTATCATAACTATCATTTAAAATAAACACCACAGCGCGGTTTTTCCGCCCTGCAAGTGATATAAAACAAGGAGAATAATGAGAATGAAAAACGTCGTCGAAGCTGTCATCGAGATCCCGATGGGCACCCAAAACAAATATGAGGTCGACAAACAGAAAAATCGGATCAAACTTAATCGCGTGCTGTATTCGAAAATGACCTATCCGGCCGAATACGGTTTCATCGAGGAAACACTGGCAGAAGACGGCGACCCGCTCGACATTCTGGTGCTTGCCACCACCCAGACGTTCCCCGGGTGCATTGTCGATGCGAGAATCGTCGGATTTTTGGATCTATACGATTCCGGCGATCATGACGAAAAAATCATTGCAGTCGTCGACGCGGATCCCAGATTCGAGGATGTGAATGATATCAATGACATCAAGGATCTGCAATTGAAGGAAATCAAGTTGTTCTTCCGTAATTACAAAGAATTGCAACCAGGGCACCATGTCGAGGTTCTCGATTATTATCCCCTGGCAAACGCGCTTGAACTTATTGAAAGTTGCCGCCAAAGATATCGGGAAAGCAAGTGAAAACTTGCTTTTTTATTTGTTTTCGACAACAATCTCGCCATTTACGAACACATATTCCGGTTTGGCGAGATAATGAAGCGGGTGATTGTTCCAAATAACGATGTCGGCATCTTTGCCGATTTCAATGCTTCCAACCCTGTCGCTGATGCCAATGAGCTCGGCGGCGTTGATTGTCACAGCGCGAAAGCCTTCAAGTTCAGGCAAGCCTTCGCGGACGAAAAGTCCGACCTGAGTCAGGGCATTCGCCAGATTGATGACCGGATGATCGGTCATGATCGCGAATTTGATCTGATTGTCGAAAAGAACTTTTGCAGCTTTGAAACTCTTGTTACGGAGTTCGTATTTCGACTTTGATCCTAGTGTCGGACCGATGATGACCCTCTGGCCGTGCTCATGCAAAAACTCAGGGATCAAATAGCCTTCCGTGGCATGTTCGATCGTTCCATCCAGCCCGAACTCGCCAATGATCCGCATCGCGGTGGCGATATCGTCTTGCTGATGGGCATGAATCTTTACGGGCAATCCCTTGAAGACCCGGGAAAGCGATTCCCATTTCATGTTGAAGTCGGGTTTCGAAACTTCTTTTCCGGCTCTGATATCTTCTTCGTATTTTTGCTTTTTTGCTAGATACTCCCTAGCTTTTATCAAGGCTTCCCTGATCAGCGCTGCGGAACCCATTCTGGTTTCCGGAGCCTGATTTTTACTTTTGTAGACCCGTTTCGGATTTTCACCAAGGGCCATTTTCATCGCTGATTCTTCTTTTACCAGCATGTCGTCAAGTGTCTTGCCGTAGGTCTTCAGAATACAGAAAGTACCTCCGATTACATTGGCGCTTCCGGGGCCGGTCGAAACAGTGGTGATGCCGGCTTCAAGCGCATCTTTGAATGCCACGTCCTGAGGCTTGATGCCGTCGATCGCTCTAAGTTCCGGTAAAACCGGATTGGTCATTTCGTTGACATCCAAGCCTTCGAATCCGATCGCTTCCTCGTAAATGCCCACATGGCAATGGGCGTCGACGATTCCTGGCGTCACATAGTTGCCTTTGGCGTCAATCACGACACATCCCGGATACTTGTCCGGATTCAGTTTGCCGATCGCTTTGATTTTCTGTCCTTCGGTCAGAATGTCGGTTTTTACGTAATTCTGGTCCTTCATGCCGATTAGATTGGCATTTTTAATCAAATACATCATTTGTCCTTCCTTTCAATGCCGGTTGCCAGGTTTGCCAACTGGACGGCTCCGTATTTTAGAACATCCTCGTCAAGATCGAAAAACGGACTATGAAGACTATAAGCGGTTGATTCGTCCTTTCTCGTACCAAGCCAGGATATGCAGCCTTTCTGTTTTTTTATGTAACGGAAGAAGTCTTCTCCCCCCATGAGCGCTTCGGGCATTTCCATGAAATGGTCTTTGCCGAATGCAGCAACTACCATGTTTCTAAATCGAATGAAAGACGATTCGGTATTGGCAGTTTCTTCATATACGTCACGAAACGAGAAATCGAATTCGACACCGGTTATGCTAGAAACGTCTTCGATGATTTTTTCCATGGACTTTCTGACATATTCCCTGGCTTCTTTCGAATAGGCCCTGATCGTCCCTTCCGTCATCGCTGTTTCGGGAATGATGTTATGAGTGGTGCCTGAGTGGACTTGAGTCACGGAAACCACGAGTTTTTCATTTTTGTTTGGCCTATTCGGAACGATATCCTGAATCTTTTCGACAATCCTTGCAAGTGGAATGATCGGACTTTTACCCATTTCTGGATAAGCCGCATGGCATCCTTTTCCTTTGGCAGTGATGCGAAAAATGGCAACGGATGCAAAAATGTTTCCTGATTTTGTCACAAAAACACCAGCTGGATTGTCAGGCGAGACATGCAAAGCGTAGAAATCCTCCACATCATCCAAGAGTCCAGATTCAACAATGCCGTAGGCTCCGCCGGGATCCGGGCCTTCTTCCGCTTCTTGAAAAATCAGTTTGACGGTTCCCGACCACTTAGTTTTGTTATTACAAAGCAATTTAGCGGCGCCAAGAAGCATTGCCGCATGGGCGTCGTGTCCGCAGGCGTGCATGAATCCGTCGCGCTGGCTCTTGAAGCCGCGATCTCTTGTTTCCTCTTGCAAGGGAAGGGCATCGATATCGGCACGAAGACCGATAATCGGAGCCGTACCGTTTCTGATTATCCCGACAATTGAATTGGTTCCCACATGAGTATGGACTTCGATTTCTTCATTTTCCAGCTCCGTACGGATATAATCATGGGTCTTTATGGTATCAAATCCGGTTTCCGGCCAACTGTGGATTTTTCTTCTCCAGGCGACGATTTGATTCTCGTATGGCCTGATATCATCTAACGTGAACATTTTTCACCATCCTATTTATAAATATGCTTCAAGCCAAACGGCGTTTCACTTTCACAGGCAAGAATTTCTTCTTTCAGCTTTTGATAATACGTTTTGTCCTTTTTGATGAATATCTTCCGATAACCTTCATAATACTCCGGAAATCTTGTGGCGATGAAAGCCATGACATGGCGGATGTGTTCCGGGTTTTTGAGATTCAGGGTATCGAGCATCACGCTGTCGGCATATCCCCTGATCTTGTCGATGATCGAAAACACATCCGAAAGATACGGAAGAATCGGAGCCATCAGAACTCCGGTTCTGATGTTTTCGCCGTGCAAAATCTTCAAGGCCTCGATCCGCTCCGACGGACGAGAAGCCCCGGGTTCGATAATCGCTGACATTTCATCGTCAAGGGCGATGCTGAAAGAAACACTGACATCTTTCATCCGTTTGAAAAGATCGATATCTCTAATAACATGTTTCGACTTGGTGAGAATGGAAACGTGGAGATCGCTGTCAACAATCGCTTCCAAAATCTTTCGTGTCACTTTTTCTTTCATTTCCAACGGTTGGTAGGGATCGGTAGCAGTCGATAAAAGCAACCTGGCCGGACCAGTTCCCTTTGGAATATCATAATTGGAAAATTCCTTGACAAGGATGTCTTCATCCCAATTTTTGGATGTCACCGGTCCTTGCATGATATATTTGGCATAACAATAAATACAGTGATGTGAACAACCGTAATAGGGATTGCAGGTCAAATCGCCATCCAATTCCGATTTGTTCATGAAGCTCTTGGCTTCGATCCGCTTAACCGACATCTTCGGGATCAGCTTTTTTTGGTCTTATCATGAAATACGCAGCTAAAAAACCACCCACTCCAAGCAGAATTCCACCGACAATCGATCCGATGTTCGCTCGAGCAAAATTCCAAAAGTCGAGATAAACCGGCGTTTGTTCGACAAATTCCGCATTGGTTGCTGGATCGCGTATTTCCAGGAAAATCATGATTACAGAAGCCGCAACGAAACCGATGATGGCTGCCAGGGTTTCCCGGCGGTGATTGGTAAGCAGATAATCAAGCGGACGAGAGAAAAGCAATACTCCGACCACCGCTCCGAATCCATAGGACAAAATAACATAGATGTTATATCCGAAACTTGCGTAATCAAACAAGTTTTTGAAAACTCCGGTGACAATGGCCGTATAATAACCAAGAACCATGAGAAGCGCCGATCCCGATATGCCGGGAACGATCATCGTGATCGCCGAAATGGCTCCGAGTAAAAAAAGCAACCAGAAATTGGCGAAAGAAATGTCGATTGAAGCTACTGCGTCACCGGAAGCTTTTCTCTCTGCAACCAGTAAGACCATAACCAAAACGAAGCCAACAATCATCGGAATCAACGTCCTGGTCTTTTTGAACGGTTTGTCATCCATTTGTCCGATCAGTCCGGGAATGCCCCCCAGTAACAAACCGATGAAAAAGAGCATTGTCATGAATGAATTGACATTTAAAAGCCAAGCCATGAGTTTTGCCAACATCACAACGGAAATCATGATGCCGAGAGCTACGGGGATCAAGATTGACATGCTTTTCTTAAATTCGGAAAAGAGATGCCCGATGGCGTGGATGATCCGGTCATAAATACCCAAATAGAAAGCTACTGTTCCCCCGGAAACACCTGGAATGATAAAGGCGATTCCGATGACAAAGCCTTTTAGTAACAGTAAGATGAATTCCATTGTTTTGTCCTCCTCATCCGATTTCATCGCCGATTAGATCGTAACCGATACATTCCTTGATCAGCACATCAACTACCTCGCCCATTTTCAACTCGCGTTTGGATTTGAATACGATGTAACCATCCACATCGTCAGGGGCGAAGGCATAGCTACGCCCGTAGTAGAATCCGGTTTCCGGATCGTAATTTTCCACTAACGTTTTATGGATTAGTCCCACTTGTTTCTGATTTTGTTTTCGAGAAACGCGTCGCTGGATACGCATGATGTTATCATAACGGTTTTGCATGACTTCCGGCAAAACCATGTTCTCCATGGAAAATGCTTTGGTGCCTTCTTCTTTCGAATACATGAAGGCGCCAAGCCGGTCGAAACCCGATTCAAAGACAAAATCCGCCAGTTTGGAATAATCGGCATCGGTCTCTCCCGGAAAGCCCACAATCAAAGTGGTTCTGATGATCGCATCGCTCTTTTTATCCTTGATTTTCTTCAACAAGGCACGAATGTCGTTCTCGTCCCCTCTTCTGTTCATTAGTTTCAGAAGCGGGGTCGATATATGCTGGATCGGCAAATCGAAATAGGGGGCGATCTTTTCATTCGAAACCATTGCCTCAATCAATTCATCCGTCACTTCATCGGGATAAAGATACAAAACCCGGACCAAGAAAACATTTTCGATGGCAGCGATCTCTTTCATCAGGCTTGCCAGGGTAACATTGTCATTTAGGTCGGTTCCGTATTTCGTTGTATCCTGACCGATCAATGTGATTTCTTTGGCACCGTTTTTTATTAGCAACCTGCATTCGTCGATGATTTCTTTGTATGGACGCGAGCGGAATTGTCCGCGGATCATCGGTATCGCGCAATAAGCACAACGATTATCGCAACCTTCGCTTATTTTGACATAGGAAGAATATGGGTTCCCAGTCAACATTCTATTGTGATAATCGAGTTTAGCGAAAGACAATGAATCATCCTTGAAAAAATCTTTCATAATCTGGGCAAGATCCGGATATTCGTCCAGCGAGACCACTTTGTTCACATAAGGCATTTCTTTTTGTATGCGGTCCCGATATCTTTTTGCGTAACACCCGAGCATGACGATTTTCTTGCCATAGGCATGCATTTCAGCGATTGTTTCCCGGGTTTCCTCACGGGCAGGTTCGATGAAAGCGCAAGTATTCACGAAAATAACATCGGCTTTTTCCGGATCGTTGACGATCGCAATGCCAGATTTTTCCAGAAAACCGAGAATAAACTCGGAATCCACAAGATTCTTGGCGCACCCAAGCGATATGAAGGCGGCTTTCATGACATAGCCTTCTGAACCGGGGTTACAAAATAATGGTCATTTTCAAGATACAAACGAATGTCTTCGTTTTTCCGGGCGCAAAAAAACGCCTGATCGAATCGATAAAGCTCGCATGACGGCGTTTTATGATTATCATAAGTTTCGGCCGATTGCTTTTTCTCAAAGCACTCGGGAATCATCCGCAATTCGCTAGCTTGTTTTTCGCCTTCGTTTATGCTGCTTGAACGGGATAAAGTTAATCCTCCCGGGATCTTGGCAAACAATATCGGATTGAAGTGTAATATGTTTCTTTTCATGGTAGATCCTTCTTTTGCGATGATATTCATATTATACGCTGCGGAAGGAAAAAAATAAAGTCGCATGAAAAGAAAAAAGGCTTGCGATTTACGCAAACCTTATTTTACGATATAAAGTATTCCGATCGTTCCCGGACCGCAATGGCTGGATATCACACAACCAGCAAACGTCTCATAAATGTTTTTGACCGGAATCTTGCCAATCAATTGTTTCTTGATATATTCGGCGCTTTCTTCCGCATGCGAATGGGTAATCATCAGGAAATCGTCGTCGATCTGGTCTCCTAAAGCCAACACTTCGTCCACAAGAATCTTGACGCCGTTTATGATGCTTCCACGCGGTTTCTTTCCGACTTGAAGGACTCCGTTTCGAACCCGGATGATCGGTTTGATTTTCAGAACAGTTCCCATGAAAGCGGAAAGCGCGCTTAAGCGGCCGCCTTTGTAAAGGTATTGCATCGTATCAATGACAAACTGGGTGCTTACTTTGGGAGCGATCGCTTCCAGTCTGTCGGCGATCGTTTTCGCATCCATGCCCTCGTCCCGGAATTTGACCGCTTTCAGTAGCAACAATCCGATTCCGGAAGAAAGATTCATCGAATCAACGATATATACGTGGTCGGCCCCGGTTTCCAACATTTGTTTGGCCATATAGGCAGCCTTCATCGTTGCGGACAATTCGTTGCCAATACCGGTATAAATTATGTCGTACCCTTCACTCAGATATTTTTTAAAAGCTTCGTAAAAGACTCCGGGAGAAGTGGCTGACGTTGTAGGCAGATATCCGTGTTCTTCTACTAGTTCGTAGAGTCTGTCGGTATTGATGTCAACATTGTCTTCATAAGTTATATCCTTGAAACTTACATGCAAAGGTAATACGGCAATATCGTTCTTTTCCAACAGATCAGGCGTCAGATCGCATGTGCTGTCGGTAATAATTTTGATTTTTGGCATTTCTCCACCACCGATCATGTATAAATTATACAAAATACGAACAAAAAAGTAAAGCGGGGTTTTCAATGATGACCGCTGGCAAAACACTTTTGCAACACTTTCAAGATTGAATACGGAAAAAAGTTAAGTCCTATCGTCACACAAATGATATAATTAAATTAGGAAGTGGTATGATGTATGCGATAAACCGAATGATTCTAATATCCAAAATCAGGGACATGATCATCGAAGCCAATACCAGGCTGTCCGAAGAAGTGACTTGCCAGATCGGTAACGCATTAAAAACGGAAAGCGAACCGTTGGCGAAAAACGTCCTCGAAAACATTCTCGAAAACCAAAAAATCGCTAGATCGCTGGATCTGCCTTTGTGTCAAGATACCGGAGTAGCGGTCTTTTTTGTCCGTGTAGGACGCGAACTTTATTTCGATTATTCCCTGACAGAGGCCTTGAACGAAGCAACAGCCAGAGCTTACAGGGAAGGTTATCTCCGGAAATCCATTGTCAAGCATCCTTTAGACAGGATCAACACTTCCGATAACACACCGGCCATCATCCATTTAATCGAAACCGAAGGCAATCAGTTGGACATCATGTTCGCCCCCAAAGGCGGCGGCAGCGAAAATATGAGCCGGTTATGCATGCTGACTCCGGCCGAAGGACGCCAGGGAATCATTGATTTTGTATTGGAAACAATCAAACTTGCCGGAGGCAAAGCTTGTCCTCCGTTAATTGTCGGCGTAGGCATTGGCGGCAATTTCGAAATGTGTGCCTTGATTGCCAAGGAAGCAATATTCCGGCCATTAAGCGATGAAGCGTCAAATCCCGTCGATAGGGAACTTGAAAACGAATTAAAAGAAAAAATCAATGCTCTCGACATCGGTCCGATGGCTCTGGGCGGTAAAACAACCTGTCTTGCCGTTAAAGTTAATTCTCATCCTTGTCACATCGCGTCTTTGCCGGTGGCCGTCAATCTCCAATGCCATTCGGCCAGAAAATCCCATCTTGTGATTGAAGGTGAGAAACTATGAAAAAGATAATCTCGCCCATATGCAACAAGGATCTTTTATCGCTTGAAGCAGGAGATGAAATATTGCTTACCGGCACCATCTATACCGGACGGGACGCCGCTCACAAACTCATGTGTCAGGCTGTGGAAAAAAAAGAGAAACTTCCGTTCGATATCGTAGGACAGACCATATATTATGTCGGCCCGACGCCCGCAAAGCCGGGAATGCCTATTGGTTCATGTGGCCCCACATCGAGCTACAGGATGGACAGATATTCACCGATTCTCATGAAACACGGATTGAAAGTGATGATCGGAAAAGGTGAGCGGTCGGAAGAATTCAGAAAGCTCATGGAACTGCATCAGGGTCTTTACCTGATCGCTATCGGTGGCATCGGCGCCAAACTCGCAAGCACGGTGAAAAAGGCCGAACTGGTAGCCTACAGGGAACTGGAAAGCGAAGCGATCTATAGACTGGAAGTTGAGGATTTTCCATGCATCGTCGCTTACGACATGCATGGCGGCAATGTATTCAAACAAAAATAAAGGACTTCTTATGAAGTCCCTTTTTTTAACTGATAATGTAACTATCCTGGGCAGCATCCGTAAAAAGCACGGATGCGTCGACGATCGGTAAAACAATCGGCGGATTCATGGACATCGCCGTCAGGCTGGTGACGGCCGAACGGACATACGGATAAAGAATATTGACCGCCGGAATTTTTAAAAAATCATAGATTTCGTTTTCGGGCGGAAAATCCTGAAACTCGAAGATAGCCCGCAAACTAACTTCCAGATTAAAGGGGAAATGTGCCGGTTCGGAATCCTTTATTTCCACATTGATCTGGGTGAAATAGGTTTGAGGATTGATTTTTCCGACATTGCGGGTAATCTTCGGATTGACCTTGTATTGTCCCTTGGCCAGATGATTGCTGGCGAATGTCAGTTTGTCTGTCAGAATGATTGTCTTGTAACGCATTTTTACATACCTCCTTCAAAACACACATCAATATGCTTTGGCAAAATAAACGATTTTCGTCGCTTTCTTTCCGCATACCGGACATGTTTCCGTAATTACTTCCTGGGTGAAAGGTATGCATCTTGCCGTTGCCTGGGTTTCTTCCTTGATCTTGTCTTCGCAAGCACGGTCTCCGCACCACATCATGCGGACATAGCCGCCTTCTTTCGCCATTATTTCCTTGAATTTTGCGTATGTATAAGCATCATGCGTATTGGACTTGACATTGGCTAAGGCCTTGGCGTACATTTCTGCATGAATCGCTTCCAGCATGTCGGGGATCATGGCGATTGCTTCGTCCCATTTCAAAACGATTTTCTGATTGTCAAGCCGCCTTACGATGACACAGTCGCCATTTTCGAGATCGCGGGGGCCGATTTCGATTCTTATGGGGATGCCGCGCATCTCCGATTCGGCAAATTTCCAACCTGGTGATTTATCCTGACAATCGACTGTGGCGCGAACGCCTGACTTCAGAAGTTTGTCGCAAATCTCGTTGCATTTGTCAAGGATGCCTTCCTTTGTCTGCTGGATCGGCACGATGACAGCCTGGATCGGAGCCAGACGCGGAGGCAGAACCAAACCGGAATCATCGCCGTGAACCATGATGATGGCGCCGATCAACCTGGTTGTGACGCCCCATGATGTCTGATAAACATATTGCAGGTTCTTCTCGCGGTCCTGGAACTGGATATTGAAGGCTTTGGCGAAACCCTGGCCGAAATAATGGGTGGTTCCGCTCTGGAGGGCTTTGT
>ERZ795057.84-NODE-84-length-97158-cov-8.019320_pt1 | contig 97158 bp, 78 predicted proteins | sample MGYA00375141_ERZ795057 | MGnify/ENA primary metagenome ERZ795057 (study PRJEB30186, sample SAMN05720163) | activated sludge metagenome | isolation source: Anaerobic digester | place: Hong Kong | collected 2015-01-26 ...
AATAGTTATTGATCAATAATAGATATATGTAATTGTGTGACTTATTATATTATAAATTGAATATATGCATGTTATTTGTGTCGCGCAAAGATTTCTCCTGGAGATGATTTTATTCTCTCAGGCATCCATCATCATTAAAATAAAGATCAATTCCTAATTCTTCCATGACCCCTTTTGTATAATAACAACTTATGTACTGATCTGTTCATTTCCTGAAACATTGATCCGGAACTCTGCTGAAACTGATTATCCTAATATGAATAATTTATCCCATTCCTGTTGAAACAGTCGTCAGTAACAATGATCCTTTTAACAGCAGCGGATAATCCATGATGATGATTACAAATTTAACATTTAACATCATAAGTGACTAAACCGTTGTATATAAAATAATATAGTTTATTTTTGGAAAACAATTCCAAAGATAAAAAATAGTAATTCTTTTTTCACATATAACATATACCACTTATGGGATTGAGATGAGCGATCTGACATTATTTTCTTATAAATGAAAAAATGTGAATCATATTTTTACAGAATATTGACAATAATCAACTAAAGAAAATGGTGTTTCCCCATTTACCAAAATAAATATTTTCAAAACCATGAAATTTATTGTAAAAATCCTGATTTCTGTTCTGGCCGGATTTTTATTTCTTGAGCCGGCTGTTGCACAAACCCCGTATCATGATTACAGTGACATGATCCGCATGACAGATAATATGGCAAGGGATTATCCCACTATTTGTTCAGTACAGTCGCTTGCAAAAACCCAAGATGGCAGGGAGATAAAGTGTATCACAATAGGCACGGGTAGCAAGGACGAAAAGCCTGGAATAGCTGTTATCGGAGGTATTGAAGGCAGTTACATTTTCGGAAGAGAATTGTCTTTGGGTTTTGCCTCCTTACTTTTGAGTAATTCTGATGATAAAAAAGTGAGAGCCCTTCTTGATAAGATCACTTTTTATATCATCCCTGATGTTAGTCCGGATGCTTCCGTACAGTTTTTTAACAATATCAGGTATGAAAGAAATGTTAATTCCAGGTCTGTTGATAATGACAGGGATTTTCTCATTGATGAAGATCCCTTCGAAGATCTCAATAATGACGGTTTAATAACCCTTATCCGTGTGTCAGATCCTGCTGGCTACTGGCTTGAACATCCTGATGACAAGAGAATTATGAAAAAAGCTGATCTCTCAAAAGGGGAGAGTGGTTCTTATACTGTATTCACTGAAGGGACGGACAATGACAAGGACGGTTTTTTGAATGAGGATGGGGAAGGTGGTGTAAATTTCAATCGAAACCTCACCTATGACTACGAGGAATTTGGAAGCAATTCCGGTTTACATCCCGTATCCGAACCTGAAACAAAGGCGGTCCTTGATTTTTTATTCGATCACTTTAATATTTATGTAACTTTTGCTTTTGGGCCTCAGGATAATCTGGGGCGGCCAATGAAAGGATCAGAATGGTCATCAGCAGGAAACAGCACTTCTGCCGGTGGTCAGAACAATACAAACCGCAGCCGTAACAGAAAGATTACCACAATACTAAAATCTGATGAAATTATCAACAATCTGGTATCAGAGAGATATCTTGAAGCTATCGGATTAAAAGGCTCTCCTCCAGACATATCATCTCCGGGCAATTTCATGGATTGGTCTTATTTCCATTATGGCCGTTACAGTTTCAGTACACCCGGATGGTGGTTTCCCGTTGAAAAGGGAGAAAACAGGGAAACAGCTTTTCTCAGGTATGCAGAAGAGAATAATACGAATGATGTATTTGTTCCATGGACCAGAATCAGCCATCCTGATTTCCCCGGAAAGGAAACAGAGGTAGGGGGAATAAAGCCTTTTGTGATGATTAATCCTCCTTCAGATAAAATGAGTGACCTAATATCCCGACACTATACATTTCTGGTAAACATTGCAGAAATGCATCCTGAAATTGAGTTTCTGGATATAAAAACTGAAGATATTGGTGAGAATGTTTACAGATTAAGTCTTAAAGTACATAATAAAGGTGTTTTTGCCACCTGTGCCGAATCAGGAGAATCAAATATATGGACAAGGATCATGAGATTACATCTTGAAATTCCCGGCAGCCAGAAACTTCTAAGCGGTCAGGCTATTCAAAGGATTCCGAGACTGGAAGGAGATGCTTCTGCGGAATTCAGCTGGCTGATTTTTGGTAAAGGCCAGGTAAAAATAACTGCAGGTGCTGTTAATACAGGAATAACAAATACATCTGTTGAACTCAGATAATCATATCACATAAACTGTTCTGTCATGAAAAAGATAAAAAAACACATCATACACATAATGATCCTTCATTTGATACTGTCAACACCTGTTTATTCTCAGGCTCAGGAATTATTTTTCAAAGCAGCAGGCACTCCTGTCAATCCAAAAGTTCAGGTATCATGGAATAAATATTACACTCCTTCGGGTGTTGAAGATTTTTGTAAAAAACTGGCTTCTGCCTATCCGGGCCTTGTGACTCTTGAATCAATCGGAAAATCATATCAGGGAAGGGATATTTATACTCTGACAATATCTGACAAATCATCGGGCAAACCCGATCACAAACCCGCTTTCTGGATTGATGGAAATATTCACTCTGTCGAATTACAAGGTACTGAAATGGCTATGTATACTGCATGGTATCTCTGTGAGATGTATGCCGACAACGTATTCATTAAACAACTCCTGGCAGACAAGACTTTTTATATCACTCCTACAATTAATCCTGATTCAAGAGAATATTTCACCTCAACCGGTATGCCTCCCCGGTCAGGGTTAATGCCTTATGACACTGACCGTGACGGCCTTTTCGATGAAGATGGCCATGATGACCTTAACGGAGATGGGAATATCAGCCAGATGAGGAGAAAAAAAACCGGAGGGGATTATAGAGAGGATATAAAAGACCCACGCAGGATGGTAAGAGTTGAACCGGGGGAGACAGGAGAATATGAAATACTTGGAACAGAAGGTTTCGATAATGATGGTGACGGGCTTATTGACGAAGACGGACCCGGTGGTTATGACGGCAACAGGGACTGGGGTTTTAACTGGGAACCCAATTATGTTCAGAATGGTGCTCATAAATATCCCTTTTCGCAACCGGAAAATCAGGCTGTACGTGATTTCATTGTCAATCATCGTAATATTACAGGAGCCCAGTCATTTCATAATTATGGCGGACTGATACTAAAAGGCCCCTCAATTGAGGGAGGCGGAGCTGAAGTGTACAGCCGTGAGGATGAAGAAATTATGAATACAATTGGCAAAACAGGGGAAAAGATGATACCTGGATATAAACTCATTACTATATGGAAAGATATGTATACTGTTTATGGAGGAGAGTTGGACTGGTGGCATGGTGCAATGGGTTGTTATGTATGGTCCAACGAGTTATGGAACAGTTATCTTATGTTTTATGATGAATCGAATACCGATAGTTATCAGTTTGACAAGCTCCTCCTCTTTGAAGACTCTTTCATTTCATGGCAAAAAGTTAATCATCCGGTATACGGAGAAGTGGAAATAGGAGGCTTCAGTAAAAATGTAGGAAGATTACATCCCGGTTTCCTCCTGGAATCAGATGCCCATCGTAATGCTGCCTTTTGCATTTACAACGCTTATCAGTCACCAAAACTTGAGATACAGGATATAAAAGTCAGAAAACTAAGTGGGAATCTCAATGAAGTTACCGCAACACTACATAACAGCAGGATGCTTCCAACTCATTCTGCTACTAACCTGAAATACAAAATTGATCCTCCTGATTACATTTTTCTGGAAGGTGGAACAGTCATTGCAGGTATGATTGTGGAAGATGTCGAACGTAATATATGTGTTGAACAGAAAAAGAATCCTCATCGTATGGAGATACAAAATATAAAAGGATATCAGAAAATAAATCTCAAATGGATAGTCAAAGGTGGAAATAAATATACTGTCAGTGTTGAAAGTGTAAAAGGGGGCCGTGCCACTGCCGTATCAAAATGAAAACGGAGCCGGAACCCCACGTACCAACCCCGCTTTCAATGGAATAAAAAAACAACCTACTATTATAATATCTAGTTTGCCTGAAGAGATATCCTGAAATATCCGGTAGCTCCGGACGATTTGATCTCATACCTCCATGCTCCTATTTTATCCTGGTTTTCTGTTTCTGAAATGTTAAATGATTTTCTCCAGTTAAGATTACCAAATTCGTCAATGATTATATCAGCATATACTCTCCCGTCGGGCATTACTATTTTTATATTAATCTCTCCCTCGCTGCAATCACCAAAAACAGCCATAACAACATTTTTTACTGTGGGATCGACATCTAAAACATAATCCCTGGAGAAAGAATTCTTATTCAATGATTTTGAAAATTCCCAGGAAGTCCGCTGGGCATTAAGATTAAACCCATTAAAATAATCGAAGCCGGGAGTTGAAAAAGGCATCGGCTGTCCCGGAACTTGTTGCCAATTTATATCCGGCTCGCCAATCCCCCTGAAGAACCTCCTCATCTGATCAGGATCACTGAATTTATCATTATAATCTTTCATCAGTTCTTCAAAATCTTTCTTATGCTCCTCTTTCAGTTTTTCAATTGCTTCAGAGATTTCTTTCTCGTTCTTTCGCAAATCAGACATGGCTTTCTTATGCTCCATGATAGCCTCCTGCATTTTCAACTCCCTTTCTTTTTCTTCTTTCGATTTCTCCTGAGCGTTAACAACAGGCATAATTAAGAAAAGCGAAATAAGAGTAAAAATCTTTAATATGATATATTTGTTTTTCATAACTTTTTCTTTTTATTATCCTGATTCAAAGGTAATGCCGTTTTTATCATTCTTTTGTTAACAAAGGGTTAATGCAGGGTTAATGTTATGATTTCCTGGCCCTCCTTATCCGAAAAAGTTAATACATTTGATGAAAAACAAAACATAAAATGATAAAGAGGAATCCTATCCTGATGCTTGGCATCTTCGCAATAATAGTCCTGATCACAGCTCAGTTCTTTATTATCAGGGAGGTATGGAACCAAAAAGATGAAATGCTTTCACTTAGGTACAGGTCATACTCTCAGGATGCAATCGGCTCCATGCGTATGCGCAGATCTGTTGATGTTTACGACACGGTAAGGTTTATCCTTGATAATTATTCGGAAGTAGTAATCAATGAATTAGCTTCCATAACAGACAGTCTGGAACTGGAAAACAAGAAACAGGAGATCTTTGATTTTTTTTCATATACACTTAATACAGAACAGGATCTGTCTGTTTATCTTTCAGATTATTTCAGAAGGCAAGGCTATGAAGATAATTTTAAGCACAGGATAGAAATTAACAGTCTTGATATTATTGACCGGGACACAGTCCATATTTTTCAGGATGAATTCTTCAGGACACAACGGCTAAGCGAAAATAGTCAAAGTTCATCTCTTCAGGATAAAAAGTCAAAATCAAGCATACTGGTATACCGGTATGCACTTATGGACAACTATTATGCCCTCTTCTTTGAATATTATATCGATTTTTCTGATAAACAGAAAATGATCCTCCGGGAAACATCAGCATCTCTTGCAACAAGTATCATAAGCATTCTTATTGTCATGACCATTTTTCTCTTTACCTACAGAAACCTTATGCAGGAAAAAAGATTGTCAAACCTTAAAACGGATTTCATAAATAATATGACCCACGAACTGAAGACACCGCTGGCAACAATAACTGTGGCAGGAAAAACCCTTGAAATAGAAAAAATAAGGAAAGATGATTCTAAAATAGTTGAAACAGCCAGACTGATAGGTAAACAAAGTGTTCATCTCAACCAATTAATAAATATGATACTTGAAATAAGTATGTGGGAGCGGACACAATTTGAACTCAGCAAAAAACAAGTTGACATTGAGTCTCTTATGCATGACATAGTTGATTGTTTTAAAAATGGATCAGGTGATACGGCTGCTGTGACACAGACTTATGATTTCAAAGGTATTAAACCTGAAATTGACACAGTATATTTCACAACCATGATAAATAATCTGCTTTCGAATTCCGTAAAATACTGTGAAAAGGATCCTGTAATAAAAATTGAAGGTTATGTTGAGGATAATAATATTATTATTCGTCTAACAGATAACGGAATAGGGATCAGCAGAAACGATCAGAAACATGTGTTTGACAAGTTTTATCGTGCTTCTTCCGGAAACATTCATAAATACAAAGGGCTGGGACTCGGCTTATATTACGTAAAGAAAATAGCCACAGCTCATGGAGGTGATGTTATTCTTTCAAGTAAACCCGGAAAAGGCAGTATCTTTACAATAATAATACCTTATAAAAACCAGACTGAGTATGAAAGTTCTTCTAGCAGAAGATGACAGGGATTTTGGAAATATCCTGTCTCAATATGTTTCAATTAACGGTTATGATGTAACACTGGCCCGCGATGGTAAAGAAGCATGGGAATGTTACAATAATGAGAAACCCGATATTTGTGTTCTTGATGTCATGATGCCCGAGATGGACGGATTTACTCTTGGTAAAAAAATCAAAGAGACTGATCCTGACATTCCACTTCTATTCCTCACAGCCAAAAGCCTAAAGGAAGATATAGTAAAAGGACTAACTATAGGTGCAGATGATTACATAACAAAACCTTTTGATCCTGAGGTTCTCATTCTCAGGATAAACAATATTTTAAAACGAGTTTATTCATCATCAAATGATGTTTTCAAGATATCATCCACTGTTCTCAATTTCAATACCCTTGAGCTTAGCTGTGGTAATACCAAAGAAAAACTCACACTTAAAGAAGCACAGCTTCTCAAATATTTTATTATCAACAAGAACAAAGTACTTGCCAGAGAAGATATTTTAACAGAAATATGGGGGGAGGATGATTATTTCCTCGGGAGAAGTATGGATGTATTTATAAGCAGATTAAGGAAATACATATCGGAAGATAAGAATATTGATATTCGTACTGTCAGAGGTACAGGTTTTATAATGGAGGAAACTGTTCAGGATCCTTCCTGAACAGTTTCTTCTTAAGTATTTTTTCAGATTACTCTCCCAGAATTTCACGGACTTTGATCAGGAGATCGTCTCCTCTCAGGTTCCTGCCAATTATTGTTCCTGTTTCATCAAGAAGAAAATTTGCAGGTATTGCTCTGACCATATATAGTCGTGCTGCTTCATTGTTCCAGTACTGAAGGTCTGAGACCTGTGTCCATGTGATATTGTCATCAGCAATAGCACTTGTCCATGTATCTTTTGACTGGTCGAGTGAAACCCCGAAGATATCAAATCCTTTTTTGTTGTACTGCTTATATATTTTAACCAGGTTGGGGTTTTCCTGACGGCATGGAGCACACCATCCTGCCCAAAAATCAATTAACAAAAGTTTTGAGCCTATTCTGGAAGACAGGGAAACAGGATTACCGTTAACATCGTTCATAGTGAAATCCGGGGCTTTCCTGCCTACTGATACTGTCTTCATCGCATCACCAAGCTCTTTCATTTCCTTCACAACAGGTATTTCAGCCACTTCCGCATCAAAACCATTAGCCAGTTCAGACAACTCATCTGCTTCCAGATAATATGTGATACTCCTTAAAACTGCAGGAGCTACATAAGACGAAGGATTATTCCTGACAAAATCCTTTTGAAGATTTATAAGTTCTTTCTCAAGTTCCACCAATTCTTTTTCATATTGTGCCATTTTTTCAGTATCATTGACCTGACGGGCAACCTGATATTCCTGATTTATGGCCGAGCCTTTTTCGCCTATAGCGTTATTAGCTTCAATAAAAGCCTGATATTCATCCTGACTCTTTGATCCTGTTATCAGAGCAAGATCCAATGAATCAATGTTCCCTTTAATTTCTAAAGGGGCATTTTCGAGGTAAAAATTCACTCTTGTCCCCTTATTCCAGGCTACAAGTTGTACAAGATCGGGATAATCAACAGAACCCTTCATTTTAAATGAACCCTTACTGGAGACAGCAGAATCGATAATAACTATTTCTCCGTCAACCACTCTGTGAAGGTAAAACAACTCATCATCGGCACCCTCTATATCTGCTTTTATTACATATTGAGGTTCAGTACTACATGCAACAGTAAAAGTTGCTAAAATCAAAAGGTAAACTAGTTTTTTCATATGTTTTTTTTTTAATTGTCGTATAGTTTCCCGCTTTGCAGGACGAATAGTACCGGAAATCGGGAGAACCGCATAAAAAAATATTCAATTCTGTCTGCTATTTTAACTGAATAAGATGAGTACTTTAAAACATTTGTTAAATATAGGAATTATTGTCGTCTGATAAAATCTCCCTGTATTTATCTATTATTTCCATGGCTGCTTTGTATGATGTTATTCTATTCTCTTTTAATTGTTGTTCAATAACAGGTAAAAAGGAGGCTATGTGGTGGTTATTGTAGAAAGAATCCCTGAGGTATTCCACTATTGTGTCATGCATTCGCGACACAGCCTGCTGCCGTCTTCGTTCTTCAAAATAACCCGACTGTTTATTAATTAAGACATTTCTTTTTATTGTTTCCCATATCTCCTTCATTCCTCTGTTCTCATGAGCTGAACAAACAAAAACCTCCGGTTTCAGTCCTGACTGGCACACACTGAATAAGCTGAAAGAATTTCTGAGTACCTCTGCAGCCTTTTCAGCCGTTCTTATATTTCGGCCATCAGCTTTAGTAACAGCAACCGAATCTGCCATTTCAAGAATACCTTTTTTAATACACTGTATTTCATCTCCTGCTCCTGCGAGCATAAGAAGAAGAAAGAAATCCACCATTGAATGAACTGTTGTTTCTGATTGTCCCACACCTACTGTTTCAATAAGTATTGTATTAAAACCTGCTGCTTCGCACATTATAACTGCTTCTCCCGTCCTTCCGGCAACGCCTCCCGGAAGGCCGGCTGTAGGAGAGGGTCTGATAAAGACATGAGGGTGAATACTCATCTTTTCCATTCTTATCTTATCTCCCATTATACTTCCCTTTGAAACAGTACTACTTGGGTCGACAGCCAGCACAGCCAGTTTACGGCCTTCATCCGTTATTATTGATCCCAGGGCTTCAATAAAAGTACTTTTCCCTACTCCGGGAACTCCTGATATACCTGCTCTTATCGAATTACCACTGTAAGGGAAACATCCCTCAACAACTTCCCTTATTATTTCCCTGTGCTCTTTCAGTGTGCTCTCAGACAGGGTTATAGCCTGGCTGAGAAGAACTCTGTCTCCGCACAATATACCGGAAATCAAATCTCTCGAAGAATAATGAACTGAGGGTTTCCTCTTCCTGCCATTTATTATGAAAGGATTTACACTGGGCGGCAGACCAGACTCATTTTCCTTTCTGACTGCTTTTTTCTGTGGTTTATCTTTCATATCAACAAGGTTGATAATGTAAAAGTAACAAAAAGGGCACCAGTTTGTTTACAGGTACCCTTTATAAATTAAAATCTATCGTATAAGATCCTATTTTGATGCCGCCAGTTGTTCCACTTCTGCATTGAGCATCAGAACAACTTCTGAATTTTTTGGATCGTTAGTATATACATATATTGCTTTTGTAACCCTTCCCTTGTAAGCACCGGAATTGAAAACTGCCTTAATTGAAGCTGACTGACCCGGTTTAATTCCAACACCCTGCAGTCCCTGCTGAATAGCAGTACATCCGCAAGTTGAACGCAGATGCCTTATTATCAGATCTGATTTACCTTCATTGGTAAATTTAAACTCAACTTCTTTCTGTGTATTGCCCTGCATTTTACCAAGATTGACCGTTGTAACAGCCGGTTTGAAAACAGGAGCATTTTCCAGATCTTCTCTGGAAAGGTTTGAAAAATCCTCAACAAGATTGGCTGAAACATAATAATAAGAATTCTGCTCAACATTCCCGTTAAGTACAACTCTCACCATGTCACTGACATGCCCCCATGAATTATTCTTTGTTGCATCATAAGTGCCTTCAATAATACCTTGCTGTCCGGGTTTAAGGACTTCAGGATTAGCCTTCAGCGTTAAATGGGCGGGGATCCTCTCGAAACCAATTTTAACCGGTTCATCTGATGTATTGACTACTTTCATTACCCTTATCTTCTTCTGGGTTTTCTTTACATTTGTAAATGCAAGATGATTGCTTTCAAAACGTATCGAACTGACAGGATAAGTAAATAACTCTTCAAGAGTCTTTTCTCTCGGGATAACTTCTCCCTTCAAAGTGAGAACAGTGACTTCCGGCTTTCCGTTAGTGTAAACAGCCAGAGTTTTATTGAAAGCACCGGGTCTGTTCCTGGGATCATAAATAGCTTTAATAGTACCTTTACCTCCAGGAGGAATGGGTTGTCTTGACCACTCAGGGAGAGTGCATCCACAGGATGCTACAATGTTTTGAATAATCAAAGGGGTATTGCCCGAATTCGTTACAGTAAAATCATATGTTTGCCTGCCTGCTTCTTCCTTGAACTTCCCGAAATCATGACTGGTCTCTGAAAACTTCAATACCGGCTGTGCAAACAAAGACACACTTAAAAAAATGACCGGAATTATGAATACTAATCTCTTCATGTTAACTTAAATATTGTGTTTAAAATATACTAAATATATTTGTTTTCTGGTTTCTTATTATAACTCTTAAGTTGAAAAAAAGGTTGCATGATAAAATCAACAAAAATCAGACCGTAAAATTTAATCTGTTTAACGGAACAAAATTAATAAAGTTTGAATTTTTTCGGTAATTTAAACCATAATATCGTTAGTTTTGCTTCTTAAAGAATACTTGTTGGAACAAAATTTGCCGACAATAATCAATTGGATCCAATGAGGGATAAAAGTATGAAAAAGACCCTTAGGCTGATAATTATAACTCTGGCCTGCTTTTTTTACCTGAATGGGTATGGCCAGTTCTATAATGGCCACCAGATGAAATTCGGCAAAAACAGGGTACAGTATTATGACTATTACTGGACATTCTACAGATTTGATGATTTTGACGTTTATTTTAATGAGTTCGGACGCGATCTGGCTGAGTTTACTGCTGATTATGTAACAGATAAACTGGAAGAAATAGAAGACTTTTTCGATTATTCTCTTGAAAAACGCCTTATTTTTATAATTCATAACAAGAATGCCGAATATAAACAATCAAATATAGGCCTGGTAACATTTGATGATGACAATTATAACACAGGGGGTTATAGCAGGCTGATAACAAATAAAATATCCCTTTTCTACGAAGAAGACCATATTGCCTTCAAAAAACAGATAGCCACTGCCATCACTGAGGTTCTTGTAAATGAAATGCTTTATAATGCAGAAATCAAAGAAAGGGTCTCAAGTTCTTCAATGATCAATCTGCCCGACTGGTATATTAAAGGATTAGCCAACTATGTGGGCTGGGGCTGGGATTTCGATGTCGAAAACAGGGTTAAAGATGGCATAATGTCAGGTAAATATAAAAACATTACTAACCTTGAGTATGAAGATGCCATATATGCCGGTCAGTCCTTTTGGAGATATATTGGCAATGAATATGGCGATGCCCTTATTCCGAATATTATTTATCTCACCAAAGTATACAGAAAAATTGACGACGGGATATTGTATGTTGTTGGCAAAAAACTTAAAGAATTACTGGCTGAATGGCAAATATATTACCTGAATGAATATTCAGGAGAAAAAAGTCTTCTCGCAACAGACAAAAATACTATACGCCAGTCACGAAAAGAACAGATTTATCAGCAGGTAAAAATTTCTCCCAATGGTAACTATATTGCTTACGTAACCAATGATCTCGGAAGAAAAAAAATATGGCTGTACGACCAGACAACAGAAAAACAAAAGGTAATATTCAGAGCTGAACCCAAATATGACTATGCCAGCGATAAGACATACCCTGTCCTTGCATGGCATCCCACCGGAAGGATACTGACTTTTATAAATGAGGAAAAAGCCGGACTTAAAATATACTTCTACAGATTAGACGAAAAATCAACAGAAGAAAGAAATCTTCTTTATTTCGATAAAATACTTGACTTTTCATATTCACCTGAAGGGACTAACCTGATATTATCTGCAGTGAAAGACGGGATGACAGATATTTACCTGCACACTATCGCTTCCGGGATAAACGAACAAATAACCAAAGACATTGCAGACGATAAACATCCTTCATTCCTGAATAATTCAGACAAAATGATCATTTTTTCTTCGAACAGACTGACAGACACTCTTACAAACACAGGTGATCCCTTTGAAAAAACGGCCAATACATACGATCTTTTCACTTATGATATTTCAGGAGAAAGCAAGCTCCTCACTCGTCTGACAGAAGGCCAATATAATGACCGGTTTTCTGCATCAGTTAAAGCAAATAAAGAAATATCATATATAGGTAACAGCAACGGAATTTTTAATCGATATATAGCAACTTTTGACAGTACAATCAGTTTTATCGACACAACTACTCATTACAGGTATTTCCTTTCCTCTTCTCCAGTGACCAATTACAACAGGAACATACTTGAACATTCCCTCGCAGATGGATCGGATGCTTTCAGTGAAATAATCTTCAGCAACGGAAGATATCTGCTCAGAAAAGGCAAGCTTAATGATTTTTCTCCCATTCCTGAAAATGATTTTACCATAAGTAACTTCAGGAAGGAACAAAATCTCTTCCATCACAAAGCCGATAGCATAGAACAGATAAGACAATGGCTGATCGCTGAAGATAAAAAGCGCAGAGATACCCTTACCAAGCCTTATTATGAGTATTTTGTAACAGAAGAACCCATTGATTTCAACCACTATATCTTTGAAAAAGAAAAGCAGAATTATTATGATCAACTTTGGAGGAAAGATTATATGGATATTGATCTTGATACAGGGACTATCGACATCCCCTTGCTCAGGATCTATGAGACTTCTTTTTACAATAATTATATAGCCAACCAGATAGATTTCACTTTTCTGAATAATGCATACCAGGTATATAGTGACGGTTCTTCATATTATAATCCCGGCATGAATATTCTTTCAATGTTCGGTATTACAGATCTTTTTGAAGATTACAGGATAACAGGTGGTTTCCGGTTTTCAGGAAATTTTAACAGCAATGAGTATCTTTTCAGTGTGGAAAATCTTAAGGGGAAATTTGACAAACAGTTTATCTTACACCGCCAGGCCTATGAAAGTATTTCAGGTGACTCACTTGTCAGATCCCATACACATAATGTCTATTTTACCCTATCAAAACCTTTTACACCCGTTTTCTCCCTTAGAGGCACCTTAGCCTACAGATACGACAGACATGTTTTTCTGCCCCTTGACCTAATGACACTTAACAGCGAAAACATGTCACGACACTGGGCCACTATTAAGGGAGAAATCATTTATGACAATACACGAAAGAGATCCATAAACATATATTATGGAACGAGATTTAAGATATTTAGCGAATATTACAAAAGAATATCTTCAGCTAAATCTGATATGATAGTATTGGGTATCGACTTCAGAAAATATACCCGGATACATCGGGAACTCATCTGGGCAAATCGCTTTGCCGCCAGTACTTCCTACGGCCCTACCAAGCTTTTGTACTATCTTGGAGGAGTTGATAACTGGATGGGATATCTGTTTAATAGTTCAGGTATGTTCGACAGATCTATTCCGGTAAATCATAATGTTGATTACGGATTTCAGGCAATTGCCACAAATATGAGGGGTTTCATCCAGAATGCACGTAACGGTACCAGTTTTGCCCTTATAAACAGTGAGATCAGATGGCCTTTTGTCAGATATTTTGCCGGACATCCACTCCGTTCAAACTTTCTCAACAGCTTACAAATAGTGGGATTTGGTGATATAGGTACTGCCTGGACAGGCAAATCACCATGGAACAGTGAGAATGCTTACGATACTGAAATACTTAAAAACGGACCTGTAACAGTTACTCTTGATTCAAACAGAAAACCCTTTATTGCCGGCTTCGGTGCAGGCGTAAGAGCACAACTGGCCGGATATTTCATAAGAGCTGACTGGGCCTGGGGCATTGAAGATCATTATATTCTGCCAAGGGTATTCTACCTCTCATTCAGCCTTGATTTCTGAATATATCTTCCTTTATTTCTGATTAATACCCGCTTTCAATTACAGGCACGATTATTGTATGATAATTATTACATTTTTTTATTTATAAAATTTAAATAAATTTGTGCAATTAACGAAAAATTAACTATTTAAAAATAAAAGAAATGGCTTACAAAATTAATGAAGATTGCACGGCTTGCGGAACATGTATTGATGAATGCCCCGTTGAAGCAATATCTGAAGGTGATATCTACAAAATTGATCCGGATACATGCACCGATTGTGGTGCATGTGCTGATGTTTGCCCTGTAGAGGCTATACATCCTGAATAATAATTGCAATCACATAAAAATCAAAAAAGGTGTTCCAGGAACACCTTTTTTGATTTCTTTACCCATAACCCCGATAAGTACACCAAATAATCAAAGAGCAAGAAATAAAATCCCTTGTCTGTTTATAGTCCGGATCAAATAACCGGCTTATCCTTTATTAACGGGGCATATATTTTGATTTTCCCAAAAGACCCTGAACATCGGTCTCATTCATTAATCCTTCAAGAGTAATTTCAGGATTGTGCTTCATATAACTCTCAATTATCCTGAAACCTATCCATACCGATGCCCTGCCAGGGGATTCACTGGTAAAATAACTGGTAAAAGGGGCTTCTCCGGTTAGTTTCCTGATAACCATCTGATCAGTACTGAACAAGAGATCATGTTCCACAAGATATTCCCACATCTGAGCTTCATTATTTAAACAGAATCTCATCTGATCACTGGAAAATCCAAGCAACAAAGTATCGGCCATCCCAGGTAACATACACCTTTCAAAATATCTAAGCTTACCTTCATGGATCATCTCCGTGAGCACATTATCAATCTGATAATTCATATCCTCAAAATTCCATTGAGTCTTAGCCCAGGCATACATACAATCCGGTAAAATATTATATGAGTTCATCCTCAATGCAAGGTATCCGTAAATATTAAGACGTTTGTAAAAATCACAATCGCTGCCCAGATACCTGTCAAGACCAATTGCCAGAACAGAATCTTTAAGAGTTATCATACTATTGTTAAACCCTGTTATACAGGTATACACATCCGGAACATTTCTCCCGGGAAAATACCATAGGTAATGACGGAAAGCCTCTTCTATCCCATCTTCAAGCCATTGGACATCCGGATAGGAAGCCATCACTGCATTATAAACCTCATTATTAATCTTATCAGTACAAAAACTTAATAAATAATTTATGAAAGTTGTATCTCCTACCTCACCCGCATTAATGACATAACTGAAAAGCTGCAGAAAACTACCGTACTGATCCCTTAGTCGTGGTATGTTATCTCCAATCTTTTCAGGATCAATACTGAACAGATCTGTTTCAAACCGTTTTATTCCGAGATCAATATCAACCGAGGATACATCAACCTTGTAAGGGTTCTGTTTACATGAAGATATTAGTATAAGAGAAAATACCATTATCATGCATATGAATTTAATATTTTTCATCCGGGTCCTTTTTTATGATTCCGAAATTAATCACTTTTGAACAACTATAACAATTTTTAACGGGGCAATCACTTCCATTATTATTTGCTATTTTCGCATAACAAACAGAATTATTTTCATAATTAGCCGTTTTCTGATAAAAAGTTTGAACTTACTATCAATTCATATATGAGTTATTTCAGACAATTACATTTCATAATATATAAAAGTCTTTTGCTGACAGGATTAATTATTCTTCCATTGGTATCTGATGCTCAGCCTGGAGGTTACCCCGGTGGACACCCTGGAGGTATTTTCGGTTTACCTCCTATGATATCTTTCAGCATACACCTTGACCCTGTTATCAGCTGGTTTTCCACAGACGTCAGTGCTGTAAGAAACCAGGGAGCCAGACCAGGTTTCAGATTCGGGATATCATGCAACAGATACTTTAGTCCCAACTATTCTTTCTCAACAGGTATCGATATTATAAGTTCTGGAGGAAGGCTGGTTAATAATACTCCAATCCTTTTTGAACTTGTGAACCATCCCGACAAACTGGTGGAAGTTGATCAGAATGAACCTGTTGTATACAGACTCCAGTATTTATCTGTCCCGCTGGGATTAAAACTTCAGACTAATCAGATTGGTTATTACACGTTTTTTTCAGATATCGGACTTGATCCAAAAGTACTGATAGCAGGAAAAGCCGATATCCCATCTCTGTATTTAAAAAGTGAAAAAGCAGTAACTGAACTGAGAAAGATAAATCTTTCCTACCATATAATAGCTGGTATCGAATATTCACTCGGAGGCAGTACTGCTGCGATTATTGGTCTGGGATTTGAGAACAATTTCCTTGATGCAACCAGAGACCTTAACGATCAGCCTCAGGATAAAGTATCTCATAAACTTTTTTCATTCAGGTTCGGTGTTATCTTTTAATATACTACAGCTCAATTAAATAAGTGAATAAACCAACATGAACTCTTTTTTTGATTAAAAATGCACAAACAAGCATGATTCAAAAAGTTCATGTGAGAGCGAAGCATTTACAGAGTGAAGGAAATTTTTATTTTCTTTATTTACAATAAAATAAAAATTTTTAAACGTATGAAAATAACTTTAGCGCAATTAAATTATCATATTGGCAACTTTGAACTGAATAAAGCACTTATTTGTGATGCCATAAAAAAGGCAAAAAAAGAAAAAGCTGACCTCATTATCTTTTCGGAACTATGCATCACCGGTTATCCTCCGCTGGATCTTCTTGACCGGCAAGACTTTATCGAAAAATGCCAGGATACGGTCAGCGATATCTCAAAAGAATGCAGTGGTATTACGGCCATTGTCGGATCTCCCACCATCAACAGAGATGCCGGAGGGAAGAAACTATTTAACTCTGCACTGGTTCTTTCAGAAGGAGAAATAGTATTTTCTGTGAACAAGGCTCTCCTTCCCACATATGATATTTTTGATGAATACAGATATTTTGAGCCCGGGAAAGATTTCAGGATCTTCACACTGGGTGGTCTCAGGATGGCCCTTACCATCTGTGAAGATCTCTGGGATGAACAATCATTTGATAATGAATTTGAAAAGCAGAGGATATACACATTTTCTCCCATGGACCAACTGGCAAAACATGAGCCGGATCTTATTATAAATATCTCAGCATCTCCATTTTCATATTCAAAAATTGAAATGAAAGCTGATGTTTTCAGAAAAAAGGCCAGGAAACATAATATTCCTCTGATAACAGTTAACCAGACAGGAGCAAATACGGAACTGATCTTTGATGGTGCTTCAAAAATAATTAACCGGAATGGTGATCTTATAGCCCAGCTTCCCTTTTTCGAAGAGTCTGTGGAAACATTCTCCGTTTCAAATATTATAAAAGGAAATACTATTAGAGATCATGAAAAAAGATCCACTGTAGAGCTTATTCACAAAGCACTGATAACAGGCATTCGTGATTATTTCAGAAAGACAGGTCTCGCAGGTTGTATCCTGGGTCTCTCAGGAGGGCTTGATTCAGCTCTGGCACTGTGTCTCGCCGTGGAAGCTCTCGGCAATAAATATGTACATGCTCTTTTAATGCCCTCCAGGTATTCATCAGAACACTCTGTAACAGATGCTGTGACCCTGGCCAAAAATGTTGATGTGAGTTATGATATTATTAGCATTGAACGTCCCTTCACTGCTTTTGAAGAAGATCTGAAACCTTTTTTCAAAGGAATGAAAAGTGATGTTACAGAAGAAAACATACAGGCCAGGATAAGAGCTGTTTATCTCATGGCTTTCTCGAATAAGTTCGGTTGTATTCTTTTAAACACTTCTAACAAAAGTGAAGCGGCTGTAGGTTACGGAACCCTTTACGGTGATATGGCCGGAGGATTATCTGTAATCGGAGATGTCTATAAAACAGATGCGTATAAACTTGCAGCTTATATTAACAGAGAAAGAGAAATTATACCTCTAAATATCCTCAATAAACCTCCTTCTGCCGAGTTAAGACCAGATCAACTCGATTCTGACTCTCTCCCTGATTATAAAATACTTGATTCAATTCTTTACCAGTACATCGAACAACAGAAACCGCCTGAAAAAATTTCAGGAGAGGGCATTGACAGGCAGACAGTAGAAAAGGTTATCAGAATGATTAATAATAATGAATATAAAAGATATCAGGCCCCTCCTGTTCTGAGAATCTCTTCCAAATCGTTCGGTGACGGGAGAAGAATGCCTCTTGTTGCAAAATACTGATCATTCGTGATAGAAAATTCGCCTTACTCTCCTGGGTATGGAAGTAAGTATCTCATAAGGAATAGTCTCACATAACCCTGCTATTTCACCTATATCTATATTGTCCCCGAATATCTCTGCCTCATCACCGGAAACTGCTCCCAGCCCCGTTATATCAACCATGCACATATCCATACAAATATTACCTGTTATTGGCACCTTTGTGTTCCTTATAAAGAGATGGCCTTTACCGTTTCCAAGTATTCTTTTCAGTCCATCTGCATAACCTACCGGCAAAATAGCTATAGTGCGTTCCTTATCAGATACATCTGCACATCCATATCCTACAGGCTCACCGGAACCGATCTTTTTTATCTGCGATATCCGTGTTTTAAAACGTCCGACAGGCTTCAGATCCAATCCCGGCAGATGGCCAATACCATAAATACCTATACCGGGTCTTACCATATCAAAATGATATTGAGGAAAACGCACTATTCCCGATGAATTACATAAATGCCTCAGAAAATTATATCCCAATTCCTTGCGTAAATAAGTAACAGCCTCTTTAAAAATATCAGCCTGTTTATGTGTGAAAGTATCGAAACGCTCATCCTCACTGGAAGCCAAATGTGAAAAAACCGAAGCTACATTAAGTTGCTCAAGCTTTTTCAGCTTCTCTGTAAGCTCAGGTATCTCTTCTGGCATAAATCCAAGTCTGTGCATCCCCGTATCAATTTTTATATGCACCGGATATTGTACCAGACCATGTTTCGCAGCTACAGCTGAGAACCTCTCCAAAGAAGGGTAGCTGTAGATAACGGGTTCAAGGTTATACCGTATTATCAGGTCACAGGAATAAGGGTCATGATTCATTACCATCACAGGCATGGTAACTCCTGCATTTCTTAATTCTACTCCTTCATCAGCATACGCAACCCCAAGATAACTTATCCTGTGATACTCAAGTAAACCGGCTATCTCAGCAGGACCGGCTCCATAAGCAAAAGCTTTTACCATGACCATGATGCGTGTCCCAGGCTGAAGAAGCCTCCTGAACTCATTAAGATTATGTGCAATTGCACCCAGGTTTATCTCCAGAACAGTCTGATGAAGTTGAAGTTCCAGAAGCCGGCTTATTTTTTCGAATTCGTATCTTCTTGCCCCTTTCAGGAGAATAGTCTCATCTTTATAATCAGCTGAATTGAAACGAAGAATAAATTCGTCAGTAGAATAATAAAATTCTGAATTCTTTTCAAAGAATGATCTGCATTCTGACAATTCAGGACCTATACCGATAAATTTCCCGATACCCGTTTCCCTTACCATAGCCGCCACCTCAGAATACAGATCCTCCTTATCCCGTCCCGTCTGCATAAAATCAGATAAGATAAGAGTCGATTTTCTGCTGTTGCGTGTTGTCAGATACTCCAGAGCCATGCGTAGTGAGCCAGGATCGGAATTATAATAATCCTCTATAAGCTGGCAATTATTAATCCCCGATTTAACCTCCATCCTCATGGCTACTGAAACAAGAGAGGCCAGACCTTCCCTGATAACTTCACTGTCAATCTGCAAAGCCAGACAGACCGAAGCTACTGTCACTGCATTTTCAACAGAAGCCCGGTCGACAAAGGGAATCATAAAAGAATATTTATTCCCTTTGTAATTCATTTCAATATCTGTTGATCTGTCACGACCGGTAATAAGTGATACCCTTATGGCTGCGTCAGGATCATTGAGAGACCAGTCGACGAGGATCTTTGACTGAAACCCTGCCTCATCTATTATTGCTTCGTGAATGATTTTATAATCACGACAATAAATAATCATTGAAGCATCCCTGAAAAGTTTCAGTTTCTCTTTTGTTTTTACAAATTTATCAGGGAAATTTTCACTGTGTGCATCACCAATATTCGTAATTACACCAATAGAAGGGTCAATAACTTCCCGGAGATTATCCATCTCATGCATACGTGATATGCCGGCTTCAATTATAGCCATCCTGTACTTCTTGTCGAGCTTAAGAACAGATAGGGGCACTCCTGTCTGAGAGTTAAAACTGCGGGGACTTCTGACAAGAGGTACAGTTAAACCAATGACATCTGCAAGCCACTCTTTGACAATAGTCTTTCCGGTACTTCCCGTCACAGCTATAACAGGTGAGCTAAAAGATCTTCTCACATAAGAAGCTATAAGCTGGAGAGCCGATACTGTGTCCGGGGTAATGATAAATGCTGATGCAGAAAACCTTTCAATATCATCCGGAAGCTTATCTACAATAAAAATTCTTACACCTTTATCGTACATAACCGGGATAAAATTATGTCCATCATGATTGATACCCCTGATAGCCAGAAACGCAGGGTCCTCTCCGGGATTCTGGTGACGGCTGTCAATAATAATATTCGTAGCAATAAGATCAGGGTCACCTTTCAACTCCCCTCCTGTTATCAAAGCAATATCGGATGATTTTAATTTCAATTATTTTTCGTTTTTTCTTCGGCTAAGTTAAAACAAAAGCTCTAACCTGCTATGATTACAACCCTTATATAATATCATATCTTTTACCCAGGATGATCTGCAAGTTCTTTTTCCTGCCATATTTCAGTCTGCCATTACACTTACTCTGTTTTTAAGAACCTCCTTGTATATTTAAACCGGATAATAAGTACCAATTTGTCTTAATGTTCCGTTAGACTTGTAGAATTATCTTTAATTTTGCAAAATAAAGAAATTGCTTTGTTATATAAATATCAAATTATATGGATTTTAACAGAACAGTCGATTTAATCATAAAAGATCTGTATGAAGCGGGGGAAATAATCGATGATTTAAAGAATTATCCGGGAGTTCCTGCTTTTCAGGTTGAGCTGGCAAAATCGAAATGTAAAAGCGCTGCAGAAATAATATCATTTCTCAAAAACAGTACTGGGGTTTTCTCTGTGCCAGTACAAGAAGAATCCAAAAAAGCAGAAGAGGCTACACAGAATTATAAAGGCAACAATTCTACTGCTCTTTCGGAACCATCTGCTCCTGTAAGTATATCCCCTGATAATAAGATACCTGAGGATTTTTCTGAAAGGATACAACCAGAGCCACCTGATATAAGTAAACCGGAATCTTCTGAAATAGACGACATAAGAGGGACTGTCTCACCTGGTGAACAAAAAACAACATTTGAGAAAAAGAAAGTATCAGCCCAGACAATTCTTGCCGATACCTTTTCATCATTCCCTGGCGGATTAAATGATAAAATATCCGGACAGAAAGATCCCAATGAACTATCAGACATGAATAAAGCCAGGCCTGTATCCAATCTGTACGATGCAATAGGAATAAATGACAGGTTTTTATTTATCAGGGAGATATTTGATGGAAACACTGACAACTACAATAAGGCAATTGAACAGTTAAACAAGTCTGCCTGTCTCTCGGATGCAAAAGAAATAATTATGGGTTATACCGGAAATATGGAGGACAGTGAGGCTTCGAAACAATTATTCGAACTCATAAAACGAAAATTCCCCGGGCATGTCTAAGTTATTCCTTGTCCCTACTCCTGTTGGAAATTTCAATGACATAACCTTCAGGGCCCTTGAAATACTTGGGAGTGTTGATCTTATTCTTGCGGAAGACACCCGTCAGGCTCTCAAATTACTGAATCATTTCAATATCAGAACAGCCCTCAGGTCACATCATATGTTCAACGAACACAAAAGTGTTGATTCGATATGTAAAAAATTGTTGGCAGGAGATAAGATAGCATTAATATCTGATGCAGGAACACCGGGTATTTCTGACCCCGGCTTTCTTCTTGTCAGGACCTGTCTGGAACAGGGTATAGATATTGAAACACTTCCGGGAGCAACCGCACTTATTCCTGCCCTTGTCAATTCCGGATTACCATGTGACAGATTCTGTTTTGAAGGTTTTCTGCCAGTTAAAAAAGGACGTAACAAACGACTTGTTTCTCTTGAAGATGAACCACGTACAATGATATTTTATGAATCACCTTACCGGCTTATCAAAACCCTCAATGATATGGTCTTCCATTTCGGCTCCGGCAGAGAAGCATCTGTATCCAGAGAACTAAGCAAAATATTTGAGGAGACAATAAGGGGAACCCTTTCATCACTTATAGATCATTTCAGTAATAAACCTCCCAAAGGAGAAATAGTTGTCGTTGTAAAAGGCAGTAGCAAAAAAACATAACTGCACCGGGGCGAACCAATCTTATGATATGAACGACACCTTACCGGATAAATCAAATAATTGTAATGAATGCTAAAATAATTCTGGTAATTTTTTTTTCTTATTTGTCGCTTATTGCTGAATCGCAGGTTATCAAGGGCAGAATAAGCAATGAATCCGGTGATCCCGTACCTTACGCCACCGTCTATATTCATGAACTCAGACAGGGTACAACAGCAAACGGTAAAGGCGATTATGAGATAAGGATTCCTGAAGGCCGGTACCAGATAAGCTATCAGTGTCTGGGTTATTCTCCTCTTACCTATGATATCACAGTGAAGGGGAAAACAAGCATTAAGGATGTTTCGCTCTCAATGCAATACTACCAGATACCTGAGGTAAAGATATTGGCTACAGGAGAAGATCCGGCTTACGGCATAATGAGAAAAGCCATAGGGATGGCTCCTTATTACCTGAATAATACAGAGTACTATAAAGCCGAAGTTTATCTTAAGGGGAATCTGGTTTTCAAGAAGATCCCCAGGCTATTGCAAAAACGAATATCTATAACAACAAACAGTGAAGAAGATAACCGGGAGATCACCAGACGTATAATGGAAGGTGATATATTCATGCTGGAATCTTTTAATGAAGTTGAGTTTACTGCACCCGACAGTTATGTTCAAAAAGTCATTTCGGTCAATAGCACTTTTCCTGAAGAGGGTGAAAATGTTTCTCCTATGGATTTTATCCAGGCCAGTTTTTATCAGCCATTACTGGCGGACCTTGCTATTTCCCCACTTTCACCCCAGGCTTTTTCTTATTACAGGTTCAGATATCTCGGTGCCACAACTCAGGGAAATATCACTCTGAACAAGATACAGGTCATTCCCAGAATGAAAAGCCAGCAGCTTTTTGAAGGAACAATTTATATTATTGAAGATCTCTGGTGCCTGCATAGTGTTGACCTAATTAATGATAATATTGCAGGCAGGATAAGTATTCAGCAGTTATATGTACCGGTACAGGACGATATATGGTTACCTGTCAGTCATAATTTTGTGATCAACATAGGTGTTTTGGGTGTGAGGGCTGATGCAGAATACCTTAGCTCAGTAAGATACATTGAGGTCAGACCCAATCTTTCCCTGAGAAAACCTTCCTCCGTAACAACTGATTCTTTCAGAAGACATGAGCTAAGCAATGAAAAAAATATCTCCGATAAGCAACAGAAAATTGAAGAGATACTTAAAGACGATGAAATGACTAACCGTGATATGATCAGACTTGCCCGTCTGATGAATAAGGAATCCGAAAAAGCCCAGCACGACAGCATACGCGAAAGTCTCGAGATTAAAGATAATACAGTGAGGACAATTGCTGACGATGCATATAACAAAGACAGTGCATACTGGGCTGAGATAAGACCGATACCTCTGTCAGAACCAGAGATAAAAAGTGTTATGAAACGCGACAGCATCCTCATGGAAAAGAGCTCTGGCAAGGATGAACATAATTTACAGAACAATGAGGATAAAAAGGAACAGAATAAATTCATCTCAGTTTTAAGCAACCTTGCATTCGGACATACCTGGTCTGATACAACAGACTTCAGTTTTAATTACGGAGGCTTGCTGGATCCTGATAATTTCAGCTTCAGTACAGTTGACGGCTTTGTCCATGGTCTGGATTTCAGAATAAGTAAAAAATGGAAAGATGCTTCACAGCTTACAATATCTCCAGAAATGAGTTATGCTTTCAGCAGAGAATCATTTATCTGGAGGGTGAACGGTAATTACCTGTTTGACAGAAAGAAAAACCAGCAAATCTTCTTCAACGCAGGAATGATAAGCAGGGATATCAGTGATGGCGGGAGTGTAAACAAACTGATAAACACAGTGAGCTCCCTTTTTGCAGAGAATAATATTCTTAAACTATATGGAAGTGATTATTTGTCACTCGGGTACAGAACTACAGTAAGCAACGGCCTGATTATTGAGATAAACGGAGGGTTGGATAACAGGAAACTTCTTGATAACACCACTGATTTTTCTTTTATCCGCACTGATCAGGGCTACTCAGATAACAAACCTGAAAATCCTTACCTGGAAGAGGGAACTGATCCGGTATACTCGTTAAGAGATATGAAGCATTACCATTTTGGAACAGAAATCACTTATACTCCAAGACAACGTTACAGAATGAGCAATGGCGTAAGGATACCACAGGGTTCTGACTGGCCTTCATTCGTGTTTACGTGGAAACACGGGATCAATGATCAGGATCAGTCATCAGGCACATACAGCCATTTCGACAAGATAAAATTCCTGGCATATAAAGAAAATGACATGGGAGCTTTCAGTACTTTCAGGTGGAGAATAGAGACAGGGTTCTTTTTAAACAAGTCGCAGCTTAACTATTTCGATTTCTTTCATTTCAACACTCAGCCCTTGTTACTTACAATAAACGATTACCAGGATGCTTTCAGGCTTCCTCCTTTTTACTCACTCAGTACTCCCGGTTTTTATGTTGAAGCCCATAGCCGGTATACAACACCTTATCTGATGATCAAATATCTTCCGGGCCTAAGCAAGACACTGATGAGAGAGAACCTCTCCTTCTCCTATATCGGATCGGACTATCACAGGCATTATATGGAGATAGGATACAGTATAAGTGAAATATCCCTGATAGGTGAATTTGGTGTATATGCCGGATTTGAGAACCTCAGATACAAAAATATCGGAGTAAGATTTATACTGAAGATAAATTAAGTTCTTCCTGACATCAAATAAAAGGGGGCTCATCATGGATATCGGTATCGTTACCGAAATCTCCACCCATATTTATTTTATCATGGTTCATTTTCGATCCGAGAGTAATACTCTGGCCGGGGACAGAATCTGTTATTGCATCAATATCGAACTCATCTAAATCCACAAACTGTGCTCTCTCTTCCCTGAATTTCAGTCTTACATCATCCACAGGGCCATTTCTGTTCTTGGCAAGTATTATTTCAGCTATTCCCTTTGTTGACGATCCGTCTTCAAAAGTAATAATCCCGAATTTTTCCTGTCGGTGTATAAAAACGACCATATCGGCATCCTGTTCAATAGCGCCTGATTCGCGCAGATCAGAAAGCAGTGGCCTTTTCGTACCTCCTCTCATCTCCACTGATCTGTTCAACTGGGACAGGGCAATTATCGGAACATTAAGTTCCTTCGCAATACTTTTCAATGAACGAGAAATATTGCTTACTTCCTGTTCCCTGCTTCCTGCATTATCAGGCCCCGACATAAGCTGAAGGTAATCAATTATAACAATGTCGAGCTTGTGTTGTGCCATAAGACGGCGGCACTTTGCCCTTAACTCAAAGATAGAGATGGCCGGAGTATCGTCAATATATATATCAGCCTGTACCAGTTTTTTTATTCTGGTATCAAGTTGTTTCCACTCTTCTTCCGAAAGCCTTCCGTTTCTTATCTTTTCGCCAGATATATCTGTCTCTGCAATTATCAGACGGTTTACAAGCTGTATGGATGACATTTCACAGGAGAAAAGCACTACTTTCTTTCCATGATCCACTGCCATATTTCTTGCCATAGACAGAGCCAGGGCTGTTTTTCCCATAGAAGGTCTGGCGGCAATGATTATAAGTTCAGATTTTTGCCATCCTGAAGTGAGTCTGTCAAGTTTTGTAAATCCTGAAGGTATTCCTACCAGTGCATCTTCTCTCTTACCAGCCTCTTCAATTTCCCTTATTGCTTCCTTTATAACCATATTAATGGGAGACACCTCCCTTTTAATATTACCTTCAGCTATCTGGAAGAGTTCATTTTCTGAATAATCAAGAAGATCCGTTACATCATAGGAATCATCAAACGAACGTGCCTGTATTTCCGTAGATACTCTGATCAGTTCACGCTGTATATATTTCTGTGCTACTATCCTGGCATGATATTCAACATTCGCAGCTGAAACAACCTTTGAAGTAAGCTGCGTCAGATATAAAGGCCCCCCCACGCTTTCAAGCTCGTTGTGTGACCGTAGCTCATCCGTTACAGTATAAAGGTCAACCGGATATTCACGTGCCGAAAGATCCAGAACAGCCTTGAATATTTTCCTGTGAGCATCCTTATAAAAACTCTCCGGCTTTAAAATATCAATTATAGCTATAGCAGCCTCCTTTTCAAGCATTATAGCTCCCAAAACTGCCTCTTCCATATCGATAGCCTGTGGAGGTACCCGCCCGATGTCAGGTAATGCCACTACTGCCGGTCTGCCCGGTTTTAACTGCTTTGCCATTAATTTATGACGCTGATTTACTGATGGTTAATAATGTCGCTAAAGCTTTTTACGACTGCCTTCAAAGGTATAAATAACCCGGAATACCATACAACAAAATTTTCTCTTTTATTACAAACATAAGCATGTTGAAAACTTGTTGAAAAGCTAAAAACCCAATAAAAAACGAATAAATCCAAATCGAATGATAATTTTGCATAAAAGTCCGGAAGATGATAACGTTCCCAAAATCAAAAATTAATCTGGGTTTAAGGGTGATCGGGAAAAGGCCTGACGGATACCATGATATTGAGACTGTATTCTATCCTGTTGATTTCTGTGATGCTCTTGAATTTGTTGAAGTGCAAGACAAATTGAAGGAAGATACTATTACAGTGACGGGTGACAATCTGAACATCAGGCCAGAGGACAATCTTGTAATAAAAGCTTTCCGGAAACTCCGGGAACATTTTGATCTGCCATTCTTTAAGATACACCTGCACAAAGTCATCCCCAATGGTGCCGGACTTGGCGGAGGGTCTTCCGATGCAGCATGTGTTATAAGATCTGTTAACAAGTATTTCAACCTTTCCATGGATAACATAATGATGAAAAACCTGGCCAGGGATATTGGAAGCGATTGCCCTTTTTTCATTGACCCTGTCCCTTCTTTGGCCAGAGGAAGAGGAGAAATACTAAAACATGTAAATTCTGTATTATATGGTTTTCGTATATTGTTGATTAATCCAAAAATAAAAATAAGTACCCGTGAAGCTTATTTGAACACCCCTCACTCCAAACCTGAAAAAAGTCTGGAAGATATTTACAACCAGAATATCACAGAGTGGAAAAACAATATGGTGAATGATTTTGAGGATTTTGTTTTCAGGGTACATCCGCAGATAGAGGAATGTAAAAATATTCTATACAAAGCCGGAGCTGTTTACAGTTCAATGTCAGGGAGCGGATCAACGGTTTATGGAATATTCGAAGGTAAACCTAAAATTTCCGGACACTTAAAAAAATATGTGGTATACGAAGGGTTACTGTAAGTGTCAAGGTCTTTAAAATGTGTGCACCATCATATCTGGTTGAGTTCGAGAAGTGTGTTGCCTTTGGCAATTTTGTCATTCTTTTTCACATATATTTTTTTAACTGTTCCTTCCCTCGCTGATTTGATATGATTCTTCATTTTCATAGCTTCAACTATTATGAGAGTATCTCCTTTTTTCACATCCTGGCCTTCTCTCACTACAACATCCAGAACAGTGCCGGGGATAAAACTTGACACGATTGAATGATCGGGAGTTTTATAAGGTTTTTTTTCCTTAAACTTTTTACTCAGGCGTGTTTTGTAAAGGGTGGAGTCAATATTCAGTACCTCCAGTTCTTTTTCATCTTTTTCTAATGACTTCATAAGTAAAGTCTTATCGGTTTGATCTTTAAAAAGGTGGTATTCCGTGCTTTTTTGCCGGCATTTGTATTGATTTATTTTCTGAGACGGAAAGAGAATGAATTATAGAACGTCTTGTATCAGCCGGGTCTATTACCGCGTCAATATATCCTCGTGAAGCTGCCACATAGGGGTTCGCAAATATTTTTTTATATTCTTCCACCTTCTGTTTTCTCATTTTGTCGGGATCGTCCGATGACATTATTTCTTTTCTAAAGATGATGTTTGCTGCACCTTCAGGTCCCATAACAGCTATCTCAGCGACAGGCCAGGCAAATACAAAATCGGATCTCAGGTGACGGGAGCCCATGGCTATATAACCGCCTCCGTAAGCTTTTCTGAGAATAACCGTGATTTTAGGGACAGTAGCTTCACTATAGGCATACAGTACTTTGGCCCCATGTCTGATAACTCCGGCATGTTCCTGATCAACACCGGGAAGATAACCCGGAACATCGACAAAGGTGACAAGCGGAATATTAAAAGCATCACAGTACCTTATGAATCTTGCAGCCTTGTCGCAGGAATCAACATCCAGTACTCCGGCCATTTCAAGTGACTGGTTAGCTACAAAACCGGTAGTCTGTCCATCCATTCTTCCAAATCCTATTACAATACTCTTTGCATAATTCTCCATTATTTCGAAAAAAGCAGATTTATCAGTTACCGCTCTTATCACGTTTTTAACATCATAGGGAAATGTGTGGTCATCGGGAACAATATTCTCAATATCATACTCACTATCAGGCTCTGCCGGGTCAAAGCGTAGAGCTTTCTTACTATTATTCCAGGGTATGTAAGTGATAAGTTCCTTTACCTGCTCAAAGCACTCATCCTCACTTTCTGCAAAAAAATGTGCATTACCGGTTATTTCACTGTGAACCTTAGCTCCGCCAAGGTCTTCCATAGATATTTCTTCCCCAAGAACTGTTTTAATTACTTCCGGACCGGTAATAAACATTTTGGAGATCTTATTTACGACAAAAACAAAATCGGTCAGTGCAGGAGAATAAACTGCTCCACCTGCACATGGCCCAAGGATAACTGATATCTGAGGTATCACTCCGCTTGACAGAGTGTTGCGAAAGAATATTTCTCCATAGCCGGCAAGAGAGTTAACTCCTTCCTGTATACGGGCGCCACCAGAGTCATTGATGCCTATAAGAGGCATTCTCATCTTAAGGGCATGATCCATTATTTTTGTGATCTTTCTGGAATGCATAAGTCCAAGCGATCCTCCTGCCACAGTGAAATCCTGGGCATAAATTGCAACCGGCGCACCAAATATTTTACCTGTTCCAATGATAACTCCATCACTGGGCAGTGTCTTTTTTTCCATATCGAAATCACGGGCTTCGTGCTCAGCAAACAAATCGTATTCATAAAAAGATTTATCGTCCAGCAATGCAATAATTCTTTCCCTGGCTGTTCTTTTCCCGAGAGCTTTCTGCTTTTCAATGGCCTGCTCTCCTCCTCCGAGAAGAAGCTTTTTGCGTCGCTCATGCAATTCTTTTATCTTACTTTTAAGAACCATATACTTGTTATAATAGTTGAATCTTCTGTTAAATGATACAATTTAAGCAAAAATACTATTCAGATATATTATTTCGGGGCTAAGCGGTAGAGAACAAGAGCTATCATAAGATACAAAAGATTAGGTATCCACATACCGAGTAAAGGACTGAGTCCTCCTTTTAATGAGAACTGGGATGAAAACTGCTGGAAAAAAATATATGAAAAACTTAATGCCAGCCCAATACCTACATTCATTCCTATTCCTCCCCGTATCTTTTTCGAGGAAAGGGAAACGCCTATAAGAGTTAGAATGAAGACGGAGAAAGGATTGGCATAACGTCTGTGTTTTTCTATGAGAAACAACTTTAGTTCTTCCGATCCCTGCAACCTGAGCAGCTCTATATAATCATTCAGCTCTTTATAAGTCATAGTACCCACTACACTCGGATCGCGGGCAAAATCCCTTGGCTCAACAGTAAGAGCCGTATCGATCTTTGTGCCCCTTGTGAGTATTTCACCTTTGTCATTAATATCTTTTATGACATAATTCAGAGCTGTCCACTTATGAGTAACAGTATCCCAGGTAACTGTCGGAGAAGATAATTTGGAAATCAGCTTTCCGTCATTATCAAATTTCTCAATTGTGAAATTGCGACCTCTCTGATATACCGGACTAAATGATTCTATATATACATAAACATTTTTTGCTGCCTGTCTGTGAATATTATCAACACTGGAATGTCTGGCCCTGGACCGGTAATATTTATCCTCAAAATCAAGTCTTATCAGATTTGAATGTGGAATAATGAAGTTAGTGAGATAAAAAATCAGTACTGCAATAACCAAAGAAGCAAGAAAATACGGCCACATCATTCTCCTGAAGCTCATTCCACTGTTAAGGATGGCGATTATTTCAGTATTAACAGCCATCCTTGAGGTAAAAAATATAACAGCAATGAAAACGAAGAGAGGGGAATAAAGAGTAGCAAAATAAGGTATGTAGTTTGGATAATAGTCAAATACTATAGCCTGCCACGGGGCTGCTTTCTCCATGAAATTATCGACTTTTTCTGTAAAATCAAAAACGACGGCAACAGTCATTATCAGTACCAGACTGAAAAAGAAGGTTCCCAGAAACTTTTTGATTATGTATACATCGACAATCTTTGGCTTAAGAGATCTCAAAGTCTCTCCGAAAGCTTTTTTACTTTTGCCTCTTTCCATTTCCTGAATTTTCCTTCTTCTATCATTTCTCTGGCCTGACTAACCAGTTTAAGATAAAACGCCAGATTATGCAAACTGGATATCTGCGACCCCAAAATTTCTCCTGAAATAATAAGGTGCCTAAGGTATGCCTTTGAATATCTGATACTTACCTCAGACGGCCCCTCCGGATCTATGGGACTGAAATCATCAATCCACTTTCTGTTCTTGATATTTATTACTCCCTGAGATGTAAAAAGCATCCCATTGCGACCATTTCGTGTAGGCATAACACAATCAAACATATCAATACCTCTGTCAATAGCCTCCAGAATATTAACCGGAGTACCTACTCCCATAAGATATCTTGGTTTATCTTCGGGAAGAATTTCATTTACAACCTCAACAGTACGGTACATTTCTTCAGCAGGTTCTCCTACTGATAATCCGCCAATAGCATAGCCAGCCATATCTGTTTCTGCAATACGTTGGGCAGATTCTCTCCTGAGATCATCGAATGTTGACCCCTGAACAATAGGGAAAAGGTATTGCTCTCTATCCCATAAAGGGTCGGTAACGATAAACCTGTCGATAGCTCTTTTAAGCCATTGATGAGTAAGAGCCAGTGATTTTTTCGCATAACTGTAATCACACGGGAAAGGTGTGCATTCATCAAGAACCATCATGATATCTGCCCCGATAATTCTTTGTATATCAACAGTATTTTCTGGAGTAAAAATGTGTTTTGATCCGTCTATATGAGACTTAAAAACAACACCTTCACCACTTAGCTTCCGGTTCCCGGATAAAGAGAATACCTGGTATCCTCCACTGTCTGTCAGTAAAGGCCGTTCCCACGACATGAACCTGTGCAGGCCCCCTGCCTTCTTCAGTATATCTGTACCTGGTCGCAGGTACAGATGGTAAGTATTACCAAGAATAATTTTTGCATCAATATCACCATAAAGATCTCTTTGCAAAATACCTTTTACCGTCCCGGCTGTTCCCACAGGCATGAAAATAGGCGTGGGTATATCTCCGTGTGGCGTTCTGAAAACACCTTTCCTCGCCCTCGTCTCTTTATCTCTGCATTGTATTTCAAACATAGTCCTATGGTTATAGAGGCAGCACAAATGTATAATATCTGACGGGCCTGAAGAAATTCTAAAACTCTTTTTTGTTGAAAACTATCTTTTATGGTTACAATTATCTTAATTAATATTGAACTGTTTTTAAAGTCTAAAGATGCTACCGGACAATACATTTCTGGTTATATTAGTTATATTATTCATTTTCACCACATTTACACAACTGGTATATTACCTGCTGTTCTATCTGGCTGTACCGGCATACAAGCATCCTGATAATGACGAGAAAGGTATATCTGTTTCTGTTATAATTTGTGCAAGAAATGAAGCTGAGAATCTTAAAAAATTCCTTCCTTCAGTTCTTGAACAGAAATACCCCGATTATGAAGTGATAGTGGTTAACGATTGTTCAGAAGATAATTCTGATGAGATACTTGGAGTGTATAAAAACCGATATCCTCATCTAAAGATATCATCAGTTAACAAAGACCCCCGTTTTACGCATAATAAAAAGTTCGCTCAGTTCATTGGTATAAAAGCAGCCCGTAATGATATATTGCTTTTTACCGATGCTGATTGTCATCCTGTATCGGATAAATGGATACAAACAATAACTTCTCACTTTGATGAATCGACTGAGTTGGTACTGGGCTACGGAGGCTACAGCAAAAGAAGGGGACTGTTGAACAAATATATCCGCTACGACACTTTTGCCATTGCACTTCAATATCTTGGAATGGCTGTAAGAGGCATACCATATATGGGTGTTGGGAGAAACCTGGCTTATAAAAGATCTCTGTTCTTTAGAAAAAAAGGGTTTGGAAAATTCAATCATATAATGTCGGGAGACGATGACCTGTTTGTTAATACCAATTCACAGAGGTCTAATACAAAAGTTGAATTTCGTCCGGAAAGCCATGTTCTGTCTGCCCCTCCTCCTTCATTAAAATCATGGTTCAATCAAAAGAAGAGACATTTATCAACAGCTCCGTACTACAAAGCAAGAGATAAAATACTCCTTATTACTGAGCCTGTATCAAGATTCCTTTTCTATATATCATTTATTCTTCTTCTGGTACTGAACAATAATATCTGGCAATATGTTCTTATTATTTTTGGATTGAGATTAATGGTACAGGTAATTATATTTTCACTTGGACAAAGAAAGCTTAATGAGTCCGGCATCTTATTATTTTCTGTAATTTTTGATATATTTTCGCCGGTAATAAACGGAGTCATTCACACATGCAATACATTTACAAGGAGAGGTAAACACAAATGGAAATAAACCAGGGACTTTCAGAAAAAGCGAAGGCTGACCTGTTGCTGGTTGCTGAAGCAAAAAAAGGAAATGAGAGAGCCTATGCCAGTCTGATGCATAAATACAGAGATTCAATATATTTCATGCTTCTTAAAATGGTAAATAACCCTGCCGATGCTGAGGATCTTACCATTGAGGCATTCGGGAAAGCCTTTCGCAGCATAGAATCATACACCCCACGTTTTGCATTCAGTACCTGGCTTTTTATGATTGCCACCAATAATTGTATTGACTTTATACGAAAAAAACATTCTTCACCTAACACCATCGATCATGGACATGATGGGCTGGACACTCTTACCGTAAATATACAATCTGATATTCCCGATCCCGAAGAGACACTGATAAATGACCAGAAAATAGCCACTCTCAGAAAGATAGTCAATCAGCTTAAATCACCATACCGTGAAATTATTGAACTCAGATACTACAAGGAATTTTCATACGAGGAAATAGCTGCCGAACTAAAGATACCCATCGGAACTGTCAAGGCACAACTCTACCGTGCAAAAACCTTACTGTACAATATTTTTGTTAAAACAGGTGATAAATAATGTTGGACACTATCTTCAGATATTTTCCCTCTTTATCCTCAGTTCAGAAAGAAAAATTATCTCAGCTAAAACCTCTTTACGAAGAATGGAACAACAAGATAAATGTTATATCCCGCAAGGATATTGATAATTTTTACCTTCATCATGTACTACACTCTCTTTCAATAGCAAAAGTTATTTCTTTCAGACCCGGAACAAGAATACTTGATGTAGGAACCGGCGGAGGTTTCCCGGGTATCCCCCTTTCCATATTTTTCCCTGAATCTTCATTTTCATTACTGGATTCCATAGGAAAAAAAATTAAAGTGGTGAATAATGTAGCAAAAGCACTTAATCTTGAAAATATTTTAACCCTAAATAAACGTGTAGAAGATGAAACAGAAAAATATGATTTCATCGTCAGCAGAGCTGTTACAGACTATCAGAAATTTCTGAAAATGACTTTGAAAAATATTTCTGAGGATTGCCACAATGAGCTATTCAATGGTATATTTTATCTTAAGGGAGATGATCCCTTCAATAATGACAGCATTATTAAAACAGACAGAATAAGAGTGTGGAATGTATCTGATTTCTTCTTTGAATCATTTTTTGAAACAAAAAAAATATTCTACTATCGTGGAACAAAATAATTATAGTCAAAACTATTATAAAATAAAATAAGCTTATCCCGAATATTTACCTTTGTTTTTTTTAATATTTATAAAAAACACTATCTTTGCAGTCGCAAAATAAAAAGCAGCTAATAATTAAAACATTATCCAGATGAAAAGGACATTTCAGCCATCGAGAAGAAAGAGAGCCAACAAACATGGTTTCAGAGAAAGGATGTCCACCCCTAACGGCAGGCGGGTACTTGGTTCACGCAGAACCAAAGGAAGAAAAAAACTCACAGTCTCTTCTGAGCTTAGAGTTAAATAATATCCGAGGAAGGTTTAATAATATAGGGGTGCCCCATATAAAGGGCGCCTTTTTTTGTTAATTTTGGCCTCTACGAATGACAATATGAATATTTTACCCGATTATATCACCAATACAAATATTCGTAACATAGCTTCCGGAATTATCGAAGGATCAAGAATAACTACTGACGAGGCTATGACACTCTATTCAGAATGTGAATTGCCACTGTTGGGTATAATGGCCGGTATTATTAGGCGACGTATCAATAATAATTATGTGTGGTATAACAGAAATTTTCATCTGGAGCCAACTAATATCTGCATATATAACTGTAAGTTCTGCTCCTACAGGAGGCGATCGGGAGATCCTGATTCATGGGATTACAGTCATGATGAAATGATGGATATAGTCAGGAGTTTCGACAAGACTGACGTTACTGAAGTACATATTGTCGGTGGCGTTCATCCTTCTCATGATATTTACTGGTATGGAGAACTGATACATAAAATAAAGCTTCACAGACCTTCTTTACACATAAAGGCTTATTCGGCAGTGGAACTGGATTACATGATAAAAAAGTCAGGGCTGTCACTTGAAGAAGGCCTTATTTACCTTAAAAAATGTGGCCTCGATTCCATACCGGGCGGAGGTGCAGAAATATTTGACGAAAGTATCAGGGAAAAGATATGTCCTGAAAAAACCTCATCGGAACGGTGGCTTCACATCCACGAGATATCCCATAAACTGGGAATAACATCTAATGCTACAATGCTTTACGGGCATCTGGAATCTTACTCTCACAGGATCGACCATATGACAAGGCTCCGTGATCTCCAGGATAAGACAAAGGGATTTAATGCTTTTATCCCCCTTAAATACAAAAAATCCAATAACAAGATGGGATATCTCGGAGAAGTGAGTATAATGGAAGACCTTCGTAATTATGCTGTATCAAGGATATTTCTTGACAATATACCTCACATAAAGGCATACTGGCCGATGACAGGAAAAGAGGTGGCTCAGCTCAGCCTTTTTTTCGGGACTGACGATCTGGACGGAACTATAGAAGATACTACCAGAATTTATTCCATGGCCGGAGCTGAAGACCAGAACCCTGCTATGTCAGCAGATGCTATCTGCAAACTCATTGGTGACACAGGATATATACCCCTGGAAAGAGACTCCTTATACAGAAAAAGATAATAATTTTATCCATACATTTGCGTTATCAATAATAGATTACACAACTCCATGAATCTGAAAAAATTCATTTTTAGTAAAATATTCCTGAAACATCTGGGACTGGCAATTGCACTTTTTACAGGTCTTATTTTACTAACTCTTTTATCTCTGAATATTTACACCCGTCATGGTCAGTCCAGGCCTGTTCCTGATTTTTTCGGACTTACTCTGGAACAAACAGACAGTCTGGCTCAGAAACATAAAATGAGATACCATATTATTGATTCGGTTTTTACTTCACTGGTTCCCCGTGGCTGCATCGCTGAACAAAACCCGAAACCAGGGTTCCGGGTAAAAAAATGGCGAAATATCTCTCTTACTATTAATGCCTTCAGACCGGAGATGGTCGCTATGCCTGACCTCGTCGATCTCCCCCTCAACCAGGCAATGGCTATGATCCATAGCTCAGGCCTGCTAATGGGTGAACTAAGCTATAAACCTGACATATCGGTTAATATGGTTCTTAATCAGAAACATAACGGGAAAGATATTGCTGCTGGAGACTCCATCCAGAAGGAATCTGTTATTGACCTTGTTCTGGGCAAAGGGTTAAGTAACCAGAGAACCCTGGTACCCGATCTTGTAGGAATGGATCTGGAATCAGCAAGAAACAATATATTAAGTTCTTCCCTGAACCTTGGAACATACATTTTTGACAATACAATAATTACTGCTGAAGACAGTGTTGATGCTTTCGTGTACCGCCAGAACCCTGAATTCAATGAGGAGAATACCCTACAACTGGGGTCATCAATATACCTGTGGCTTACAGTAGATTCACTCAAATTACCTGTTGATTCAACACTCCTGATGCTTTCTGACTCAATTCCCGTTCCGGTACCTGACGGATCCGTTACGGATAAATAATCCGGATGTATAAACAAACACTATTATATATAATATTTATTCTATGCATTGTCAATAATGGATTGACCCAGGAAGTTATAACCGGACTTCCCTCAAATCCTCTACTGAAAAATGGTCCGCCTGTTTCTGACAGTAAATCGGGTTCTAAAAGCATTCTGGAACTTCCCTTTTTCGATGATTTTTCAGGGCAGAATATTTTCCCTGACAACGAAAAATGGACTGATAATTATGTCTTTATCAATGATACTTACACAGAAAAGCAAATAACCAAAGGGGTTGCCACTTTCGATGCACTTGATAATTACGGCCAACTGTATGAAGATGCATCCTATATAAGCAATATTGCCGACCATTTATCATCACAACCCATAAATCTTGACTATACCCCTGACGACAGTTTACGGCTCAGCTTTTTCTTTGAGCCAGGAGGAACAGGAGACATGCCGGAAGAAAGGGATAGTCTTACACTTCAGTTTTATGCTCCTGAAGAAGACAAATGGTACCCGGTATGGAAAACGAATAATATTGACATTGAGGGCTTCAGAGCTGTAAACATCAGAATAGATGACTCCCGGTTTCTTAAAAACGGATTCAGATTCAGGTTTGTTAATTATATCAGCCTCAGTGATTATCAGAATTATCCCTCTATGATAGGGAACTGTGATCAATGGAACATCGATTATGTAATACTTGATAAAAACCGCACTGACAAGGATACTCTGTTACCGGATGTAGCTTTCATATCACCCCTTCGTTCATTGCTCTCAACACATGAATCACTTCCCTGGAAACAATTTGAACATATTTCTCTTCAGGAAATGGGGGCGTTCATTCCTGTACAATATAAAAACTACGACAATATAGTAAGGAATGTTACCCGCAATTTCCAGATATGGGATGTGTATGAAAATACGCAGGTAAAACTATTTTCTGCCGGAGCTGTTAATATAGATCCTCTGGTTGATGAGAAGTATAATGCAGATCTGATATATACGTATTCTTCAGACAACAAGGATTCTGCTCTTTTCAGGGTTAAAAGCTGGCTTGTGACAGATGAATTTGATCCCAAACCAAATGACACTCTTGTCTATTATCAGGTTTTCAATGACTATTTTGCATTTGATGACGGATCATCTGAAGCAGGCTACGGTATAAACGGTCTTGGCTCAAATAATGCCATGGTTGCCTGCAGATTCAGATCGTATATACAGGATTCACTGCGGGCAGTCCGCATCTGTTTTAACGACAGTTATATGAATGCTAATCTAAGATCTTTTGACCTGATGGTATGGAATGATAATGGAGGTCTTCCCGGCGAAATACTCACATCAGTTGAAGAGTTGATGGTACAACAGGGTAATTCAATAAACGGCTATTATACATTTGTTCTCCCAAAACCTGTAATGGTTGAGGGATTATTTTATGTTGGCTGGAAACAGCGTTCAGAAGCTTTTCTTAATGCAGGTTTCGATATTAACACTCCGCATCAGGGCCGACAAATGTATTGGATTAATGGAATTTGGCATGAATCAGGTCAGAATGGAAGTCTCATGATTCGGCCTGTGACAGGCCCTCCTTTGGCTACATCAGTAAACGACATACCTTTCCTCAGGACAGAACCACTGAGTTTCAGGCCGAATCCTGCAAGAGATTACATTATCTTCAATACCGAAAGGCTTCCTGTCGACGGGTTAACCTATGTTTCTTTTTTTGATCTCAGTGGGAAGGAGATAATGAAAGTTCCTCTCAGCGAAACAATTGATATTTCATATCTCAACACTGGTGTATACATAATTGTTGCCAGCCGTCAGGGCCGTTATCTGGGTTACAATCGTCTTATAAAGATAAAATAAATTGGCAGGATGACTGAAGAAGAATTATCTGAACAACAGGAGTTGTATGAGCATTACCGCTTTGAGGTTGAGCCCGGACAGTCATCTTTCAGAATTGACAGATATTTGTTTTCACGTCTGGAAAATACTTCGCGTACAAGAGTACAGAATGCGGCAGAGGCAGGAAATATTCTTGTCAATTCAAAACAGGTAAAATCAAACTACAGGGTAAAACCGCATGATATAATACAGATAGTCCTTCCAAACCCTCCAAGAGAAATTGAACTTATCCCGGAGAATATTCCTTTAAATATTGTTTATGAAGACGATGATCTTATTGTTGTCAATAAGGAAGCGGGAATGGTTGTACACCCTGCTTACGGCAATTACAGGGGGACACTCGTCAATGCTTTGATGTGGCATTTTAAAGATATCCCTCTCTTCCTTTCCGGGAATATCAGACCGGGACTTGTTCACCGTATTGACAAAAACACTTCGGGTATTCTTGTAATAGCCAAGACAGAACAGGCTCTGAATAATCTTTCAAGACAGTTTTACGAACGTTCTACTGACAGGAAATACACTGCATTAGTCTGGGGTGTACCTGATCCTCCTGAAGGTATCATAAGCGGTCATGTAGGAAGGAATATCCGTGACAGAAAGATTATGCAGGTCTTCCCCGATGGCAGTCAGGGGAAAAGTGCTGTTTCTCATTACCGTGTTACAGAAAATCTGGGATATATATCTGTCGTGGAATGTAAGCTTGAAACAGGCCGCACTCACCAGATAAGGGTTCATTTCAGCTATATTAAGCATCCCCTTTTCAATGATTCTGAATATGGGGGAGATCAAATACTAAAGGGCACTACATTCAGTAAATATCAGCAATTTGTTAAAAATTGTTTTAAAATACTTCCCCGGCAGGCACTGCATGCCCGTTCTCTGGCTTTTAACCATCCCGTTTCAGGTGAAAGGTTGTTCTTTGATTCTGAACTACCCTGTGATATGCAGCAGGTAATTGAAAAGTGGAGAACTTATTCGAGGGGAATAAAAAGTTAAATAATAATCCTCTCCTTATTTTAAGCTTTTTATTCTACTGCGATATTTTTTCTGTCTTTTATCCCTGATTTATTTTGCGGATTACCATGATCCGCTGGCTCCTCCTCCGCCAAAACTACCACCACCGAATCCACCGAATCCACCGCTTCCGCCTCCACCGGAGAAACCTCCCCAGCTACCACTATGAGAACCTCTGCCGGAATTCATCATTGAGAGCAACATCCATAAAGGAAGTCCTTTATCGCTTATATGTCTTTGGTTCTTCCCTCCATTGCTGCGAAAAAACAACATCATGACGATAAAAATTATAAATATTATTGCTGGCATAATGGAACTCATATCATCATCAGCCTTTTTCCCATATTCATCTGCTGAAAATTCTCCGCTGGCGAGAGCCATTAGGGTTGAAGTAGCCTGTTCAAGGCCTTCATAATACTCTCCATTTCTAAATGCAGGCAATATTTCATAGTCAATTATCTGAGCGCAGGTAATATCAGGGATAGCCCCTTCAAGGCCATATCCCTGTTCAATAGCAACATACCCCGGAGAGTTTTCCGTCTTTGGTTTAACTAAGATAAGCATTCCGTTGTTTAGCTCCTGTTGTCCTATGCCCCAGCTTTGAGCCAGTCTCTGTGCATAGTCAGCCACATCATATCCCTGAAGATCTTCAACTGTAACAACAGCTATCTGCGTAGATGTTGAGTCATTGAAAGCAACAAGCTTATTTTCAAGAGCCTGAACATCTCTGGCATTTAACATACCTGCATAATCATTTACCAGTCTGGGAGGATAGGGCCTGGGCGGCAGATCCTGAGCTGTAATAACTCCCGAAAGAAAGAAAAGCAGAAAGACACGGAGCCATATACAATTTATTGCTCTTTTCATTATTCTACAGCCGTTTTGAAAGTGTCGTCGAATGTAATATCATCCGGCAGCTCATTAATATCATCTTTCTGCCTTGGGAAATATTCTTTCAGTTTTGTCCCAGTCATAAGGATCCCTTCAATAAGACCTTCGGTGAATTTATTTTCACTGAAGTTTTTCGCAAGAAGTTCTTTTATTTCATCCCAGAAACCTTCACTAACCCTGGCATTTATACCTGCATCTGCTATCACTGCAAATTCCCGTTTATTAAGAGCAAGGTAAAAAAGCACTCCATTTCTGTCATTTGTCTTGTGCATCCCGATCTTTCTAAAGATCCAGGCAGCTCTGTCAAGTACATCACCTGCCATATCTGTTTCAATATGAACTCTTACCTCTCCTGAAGTGTTTTCTTCAGCACTGATTATGGCATTCCTTATCAGTGCCTGTTGGTCCCTGGTAAAAAAAGTTGAAGCTTTCATTTAATCAGTCATCCATCACAGGTGTATCAGAATTGTACCTGAGGAGCTGTTTCTGCTCCTTCCATTGATTCGAAATAAGGTCTCTCTTTAAATCCTTTCATGCCGGCAATAATACTCTGTGGAAATTGCTTGATATAAGTATTGAATTCCCTGGCTTTCTCGTTGAAATTTCTTCTCTCTACAGATATTCTGTTCTCAGTTCCTTCCAGTTCAACCTGAAGATCTCTGAAATTCTGAGTTGCTTTTAGCTCCGGATATCTTTCCACTACAACCATTAGTCTGGACAGAGCAGAACTCACTTCACCCTGGGCAGCCTGGAATTCCTGCATATTTTCTGCTGTCATATTGGCCGGATCAAGCGTAACCTGAGTGGCTTTTGCCCTTGCTTCAATAACCTGGGTAAGAGTCTCCTGCTCAAAAGCAGCTGCTCCTTTGACAGTGTTTACAAAATTTGGGATAAGGTCAGCTCGCCTCTGATACTGAGTCTCAACATTACCCCATTGACTGACAACACCCTGTTCCAGTTCAACAATATGGTTATACACTTTTATCCCCCATGAGATAAATCCGAAAGCAACAATAGCAACGACAGCTATTATTATAATCCAGAGCAAACAACCTTTTTTCATTTCTTTATTTATTTTAATTTCCCTAAAGTTAATTAATATCCGTTAAATTATATTCTTTTGTAAATTGTATATTTTAGTTCTGTATTTACATATCATATCCACATAAATTTAATAAGAATATCACAAATCTTATATGAGAACTGTTGCTGTTGTTGTGGGAGGAGATTCTCCTGAATATAATGTGTCGGTAAAAAGTGGCACAGAAGTATGTCAATATCTGTCTTTACGTTATAATGTATATTTAATAATTATCCGGGGATCGGACTGGTATTTTGAAGATAATAAGGGCAGATATCACAAAATAGACAAGAATGATTTTTCACTGATCATTGACGACAGGCGTATCCGTTTTGATGCTGTTTTTATTGCTATTCATGGTACTCCCGGAGAAAACGGAATGCTTCAGGGCTATTTTAATATGCTTGGAATACCATATACAGGTTGCAACATGTTCTGTTCAGCACTTACTTTTAATAAACAGGTCTGTAAATTTTTTCTGAAAGCCTATGACATACCGATGGCTGATTCAATAATTATCCGGAAAAATGAGAATCCGGATCTCACAGCTGTGATACAACAACTGGGTATGCCATGTTTTGTTAAGCCCAATGACAGTGGTTCCAGTTTCGGGGTAACAAAAGTTAAGACAAATGCCGGACTCATTCCGGCTATTGCCAATGCTTTCAATGAAAGTGATGAGGTAATGATAGAATCCTATATGAAAGGGATAGAAGTGGCGTGTGGAATTCTTAAGACACGGTCAGAAACTATTGTCTTACCTGTAACAGAAATAAAAAGTAAAAATGAGTTCTTCGACTATGAGGCAAAATACACACCCGGACGTTCAGACGAAATCACTCCGGCAGTAATACCTGATAAATTATCTGACTCAATACAACAGCTGAGTAAGAGAATCTGTCATCTGCTTGACTGTAAAGGTATAGTTCGGATAGATTTTATCGTTGTTGATGATCAGCCCTTATTCCTTGAGGTCAATACTGTCCCCGGAATGACAAAAGAGAGTATACTGCCCAAGCAAGTGCTTGCAGCAGGAATCTCTTTTGAGGATTTTTATTCAATGGCAGTGGAAGATCTGTTTGAATGAGTTCAATTATTTTCTCTTGCCATCCTGAGAGCAGTAGTAGTAGTATAATATTTTGTTATCATACCTTTTATCTCCCATTCAGGCAGCTTTCCGGCTTTAATGTATTCAAGAAATACTGATGTAACTTCTCCGAAATGTTCTTCGTGTGTAACCCTGTATTCCTGAGGTATATCTATTTTAATCACATTCTCTCCAGCCATTGTAGTCTCAAGACCATTATAGGGTAATGAAGCAAGGGTTGTCTCAAGTTTAGCCCTGAATGAATTTAACGATTCTCCTTTAATATTTTCGACATATAATGCAGGCACAAAGTTTTCTTTCATCCCCTGTCTTATAACCAGATCACATTTCGATCCGTGCATCACTGAATAATGAGTGTCACCACCTCCGGGAGGTGCTTCATAATTCCATGTCACCGACACTTTTGCCCATATTCCCTTGATCTGATAAATAATCTCACCGTTTGAATAAACATATAATTGTCCATTCTTAACATCTTTCTGCAGAAAATCCGGAAAATCATTAATTCCGGTTACTTTGGTGAATTCCTCTTTTGAAATCATTGTGGGCCATCTCTTAGCATCCGCTATTTCTACGTCAGAAGGATAAAGAAGCTGGCCGGGAAAACATTCCCATTGAATCAGGTCTACCAGATGGGTAGTCACATCTGCCATACCTTCTCCCTGTTGTTCCACATCGAAGAACCAGGCAGGTCGCTGTAAAGGAGTTCCGGATACTATTTTTGAAAAATGGTGAACACTTTCTTTGACAATAGCAGGGTCTTCTTTTGTTCCTGCTGACAGTTGTCCGAAAATCTCTTCTTTCTGCGACAATAGTTTCTGGAGTATGGTAGTAATCTCATAGCGCTCTGTCATAATATCATACAATAATATTCCCTTTCCCTCTGCAACACGAAAAGCTTCCTCCAAAGCCGGAAAATCATCCGGCGATATTATAACCGGTTTATCTGCCAAGACATTAAGCCCTGCATTAACCGACCGGCTGATATATTCTGCTTTTTTCCTGTTATTCCCTGAAAGAACAACCACATTACCCGCTTTTTCTTCGAGCATCTTTTCAAAGAAATCGTCTCCTGTATAAATTATTGTATTCCAGTTTGTCGGATTATCTGCACGATTATTATATGAATTAATCCGGTCAATATGTTGTAAATGATCCGGACCCTCCGGTGCATATAAGTGCACGGTTGGAGAGACCTGATCATACATAGTCTTTTGAACGAGAGCGGCATGAAAATGACCCGGGTCAACCGTGATAAGGTGTACCTGGTAGTTATTATCCATATTTTTTTCAGATTTTTTATCAGATTGTCTGCCGGATCCTCCTGATCCGCATGAAAACAGTAAAAAAGACACAAGAATTACAAAGTAATATCTCATCATATTTTATATTTTTTATGGTGATTATTAGTTCCTGGAATCATGAAGATCTTGACAAAAGGAATTAATAAATTCATATTAGTCCTGACTTATTGTTACTATAGGGGGAAAAGCAAAATCATTCCATAATCTTTCTGCTGTTGTTTTATCAATTTTACCATCATAAACCATCATTCTGTATTTCAGTCTGTAAAGATTTCCGGGGTGGAGCTGCCATTCTTTTAGTCTGATAGGAGTAAATTCAAAATACACATCTCCTCTCCCGTTTGAGTTTTCGGGCCACACTCTCATTGGTTCCGGGTGTTCTCTGTTAGTAGGGTATGAGAAAAAAACTATTCCTGAATTACCTTTGTTTTCAAAACTGCCATTAATGTCAGTCCATCTTGATCTGGTACCATCTGCATTAACCCTTGTTTTTCCTTCGGAAGTAAGCACAGTACTGTTATCCTTCGTCCATTCCTCTGTTGCTCTGAACCCTATCCCTCCTCCATAACGATATGCTTCCATGATAACAGGAGATGATCCGGCTACCGACAAAAAGGTTGTCAGATCAACTATATATGCATCAAGTCCGGGCACCGGGTCAGTGTTCCATGCACGTACATCCCATACTTCATTCAGGGCAAGCTTCTCAGGGTCGGCTCCCTGGAAATCTATATGATCCTGCTTTATTGAAAAACCTCCGTAGACAGGACCATTGATTATTGAGTTAATACCTGCAAACTTCACGGTACCTTGTTTGCTGAAAAGATTCCAGAAGTCAGTAACATGATCATCAATTTTCGCTTTTGTCCATGGATTCCATATCCCAAAATGGTGATAATGGTCCGGAGCCCATATTCTTGTTAATACATTACCTGAAGGTGAAATCAACGGGTGTATAAAACCGCTCCTTTTGAAAACTGTATCCACTCCTTCAGGCGGATAGAGGACTGAGGCCTGATAATGAAGTATTTCGGAGTTTTCTTTTTTAAGAATAATATTATCACCTGTAAATGTAGAAGTAATAATGTTTTCTACAGGTTCAGGTTCATTGCTAAAAAGAAAGAACTCTCTCTTACTGCCAGGTTCAGTAGTGCCGTCAAGTATTAACCATAACTGCGACACATATCCTGGTTCAATCTGAAATAATTTTTCTGCCATTTGTCCGTTTATCTTCTCAAATAAACGGAATGACAGGCTATCACTGGTGGTTATCCCTTCCATATTAACATAAACAGGAGTATTGATACGCTGTAACTCTCCTGCTTCGACATAAAAATGAAGTACCTGATTTTTCTGGCAGATCAGTGAAACCGAAAAAAACAGAGAAAATGCAAATAGAAATAACTTCTTCATCTGGCATTATTTTGAATATGTTTTAACTGTCCGGATAAAAGCATTCAGATTGACATCTTTCACCTCTGGTGCCATACCACCTCCCACAGACCAGATAATGCGCTCATGGTCAGGTATTTCGTCAAATGCTTTTTTAACAGCCTCTTCTACCTGTTGTGGCGTTCCGTTAGCAACAACATCCCGTGGAGGCACATTACCTACCAGAACTACTTCGGGGCCGGCCAGATCCCTTATCTCTTTCATAGTATGATTAAATGAAAAGTTGAACATATTCACTCCCATCTCTTTAAGATTGGCTGCAGTGATCAGGCCGTCGGCATCATTATGGAGGAATCTGGCTTTTGCGCCGGTACATGAAAATATTCTTTTAAAATATGGTATTACAAATTCACTGAATTCAACTTCACCTACGAACCCGATTAAATCGTCAAGTATCAGTACTCCATCTATTGAAGGGAAACATTCTTTCTGCCAGCAAAGCCAGTCACAGGTAAAATCACTTATTTTCTTTAACAGTTTATGTGAATTATCGGGATCCATGGCCAGCGCCATCATAAATTCAGTAGTACCCATAAGGAAACTTGCAACATTCAGGGGACCTCTTGCGATGGCAAATCTGATCTGATGATCAGCATCTTTTATAGCTTGTTCGTTATTTCGCAGACGGCTTATCATAAAAGGCAATAATCCGTCAGTCTTCACATCAGGCTGGGGAACAGAATCTGTCTCATCTATTGATTCTATTATTTTATCTGCATGAGGGAGACTTTGTTCAAGAAAAACCATTCTTGACCCGAAAGCTGAAGGTTCTGTACACATCCCATATTCCGACCAGAATCCGGGGAGAAACCAGGCATCAGGAAAAGTATTGATCATTTTAAGATTAGCCTTAAGCCACAGGTCATCCGAAGCATAATAATCAACTGTTGAGATCCCATACCATCCAGGGATCCAGGGGCTGTCGACAATAAAACCGGAAGGCTGGTAGTTAAGTTTTTCACCGTCAATCATCCTGATTAAATCATCCCATGAAGAATTACGCATAAATATTTTTATTTTAAATTAAACAATCAGCAATACAGGTAATAAAATTGATAAAATATTTCGACAGAAAAAAATTTATTGTATCCTTCCTTCATAAATGCATAGACAAGACTATTTGTCAGATCTGCAGTTTTATATTCTCCATCCGGTAGCTCTCCACCGGATCGCATGTACAGACAAGATTACGGTCGCCGTAACTGTCATCAACTCTTCCCACGGGAGGCCAGAATTTATTTTCGAGGGTCCAGGGAGCAGGGAAAGCTGCTTTCTCCCTCGTATAGGCATGGTCCCATTCATCGGATGTTGCCATTCTTGCGGTATGAGGAGCATTACGAAGAACATTATCTTCCCCGTCGGCTTTCCCTTCTTTTATTTCTTCTATCTCTGTCCTGATCGATTTCATGGCAGCTATAAACCTGTCGAGTTCTTTTAGTGATTCCGATTCTGTAGGTTCAACCATCAGAGTACCATGAACAGGGAAAGAGAGGGTGGGAGCATGAAAACCATAATCCATAAGTCTTTTTGCTATATCGGATTCATTAACCCCGGCTTCAGCTTTAAACTCTCTGCAGTCGAGTATCAGTTCATGAGCTACAAATCCTTTTTTGCCTTTATAAAGAGTCTTGTAATGGTTTTTTAAAGAAGAAGATATATAGTTGGCATTCAGTATGGCATATATAGAAGCACGGGTCAGTCCTTCCCTTCCCATCATCATGACATATGCATGCGATATTGTTAATATATGAGCGCTTCCGAAAGGTGCTGCGGCAACAGATCCTATGGCACGGGTACCTCCTGTTCTGACGAAAGGATGTGTTGGCATGAAGTCGGCGAGTTGGGAATTTGCCAGTACAGGCCCCATTCCCGGGCCTCCTCCTCCGTGAGGTATAGCGAAAGTCTTATGCAGGTTAAGATGACATATATCAGCGCCAATCCGGGCCGGACTGGTAAGACCGGTCTGCGCATTCATATTGGCACCATCCATGTAAACCATGCCTCCATTCTCATGAATGATACGGGCCATTTCAACAACCTCTTCCTCAAAAACGCCATGTGTCGAAGGATAAGTTATCATAAAAGCAGCAAGAGTATCTTTGTTCTCTTCTGCTTTCTTTCTAAGATCGTTAACATTGATATTACCCGATTCGTCACAATTGACAACAACAACATTCATCCCTGCCATCACAGTACTGGCAGGGTTTGTTCCATGAGCTGATGAGGGGATCAGTACAACATTCCTTTGTGGATTACCATTACTCCTGTGATATTCTCTTATTACCAATAATCCTGTATATTCACCTGCAGCTCCCGAATTAGGCTGAAAAGAAACAGAAGAAAAGCCTGTTATTGCTTTTAATGATTCGCCAAGCTCTTGCATCATTCTATAGTAACCATCTGCCTGGTAAACAGGAACAAAGGGATGAATATTAGCAAATTCAGGCCAGCTTAGTGCAAACATTGCTGTTGCCGGATTCAGTTTCATTGTACAGGAACCGAGAGGTATCATGCTGTGCGTTAAGGATATATCCTTTCTTTCAAGCATTTTTATATACCTCATCATTTCAGTTTCACTGTGATAGCTTGTAAATGCAGGTTTTTCAAGAAAAGCTGAAGTTCTGAGAAAACGCTTATCAATATCTGTGTCATCGAGGAATGAATCCGCATTCCTGGTTTTCTTACCACCGGCTCCTGCAAAAATATTTATGATATTATTTATATCCTGCAAAGAGGTGATTTCATCAGTGCTTATGCTAACAATATTTTTTTCGGGAAAGAAGAAATTGTAGCCTTTTGTTTCAGCATATGACATAAGTTTTATTGCGGGCAACATAGGCGGAAGTTCTATTCTTACAGTATCAAAGAAAGAAGTGTTTAATTGCCTTAATCCCATCTCTTTTAATGCATTATTGAGTGTACATGCCGATTTATGGATATGCATGGAGATATTTTTCAAACCCTCTGGTCCGTGATACTGTGCATACATACCGCTCATTGTTGCAAGAAGAGCCTGTGCCGTACAAATATTCGAAGTTGCTTTTTCCCGCCTTATATGTTGCTCTCTTGTCTGGAGCGCCATTCTTAGCGCAGTATTTCCCTGTTTATCGACAGATACTCCTATGATTCTTCCGGGCATACTTCTTTTAAGTTCATCTTTCGTAGCGAAATAACCGGCATGAGGACCTCCGTAACTCATTGGCAAACCGAATCTTTGATTTGATCCCACAACAATATCTGCGCCCCATTCACCAGGAGGCCGGAGCAGTGCCAGGCTCATAAGGTCGGCTGCTACTGCCACAAGCATACCCGTACTGTGTGCTTTTGAAGTGAATTCCTCATAATCATTTATTCTTCCTGAAGCAGCAGGATATTGCAAAAATGCCCCAAAAAAACTCTTGTCTAAAACGACACTGTCATACTCACCCATTACCAGTTCTATTCCAAGTGCTTCAGCCCTGGTTGTCAGTACTGCTATAGTCTGGATAAATATATCTTTATCAATAAAAAATTTAACAGCACCTTCCTTAACAGCATTTCGCGACCTTGAGTTAAACATCATTATCATAGCTTCTGCTGCCGCTGTAGCTTCATCCAGAAGGGAAGCATTTGCTATCTGCATCCCTGTAAGTTCAACAATCATTGTCTGAAAATTCAGTAAAGCTTCCAGCCTGCCCTGGGATATTTCAGCCTGGTAAGGTGTATAAGAGGTATACCAGGAAGGGTTTTCAAGAACATTACGGATTATAACAGAAAGAGGAGCCACACCGTAATATCCCTGACCTATAAAAGATCTTAACACTTTGTTTTTTGAACCAAGAGACCTGATATGCTCCAGATATTCATATTCACTCATCGCAGGTCGAAGATCCGGAGGTTTATCAAGTCTGATATTTTCTGGAACAGCCCTGTCGATAAGCTGATCCAATGAGCTAACTCCAATTACATTAAGCATTTGAGAAATATCCTCTATGCGCAATCCGTTATGACGGTGTTCATACTTATCGTAAGTCATATTGAAAATAATTTATATTGTTAACACTTTAAAAGACTATCTGGATCAGGCTTTTATGTTGATGTTTCACTATATCGTAGATCCGGGATTATTTTTCCTTTTATCCATTAAAAAAGGGTTTGTCGCGATTTCATTTCCAATTGTAGTCTTTTTCCCATGACCCGGATAAACGACTGTGGAAGGAGGAAGAGTAAATAGTTTGTTCTTAATACTATTGACAAGAGTATTATAATCTCCCCCTGGCAAATCAGTCCTGCCAATAGTCCCGGCAAAAAGAGCATCTCCGGTAAAAACCATATTTTCCTTTTCACAGTAAAAGGCAAGACTTCCCGGAGAATGCCCCGGCACATGCAATGCCTTGAAATTTAATATTTCTGACACTATGGTCTGATTATCCTCAATCAGACCTGCCGGTTCTGGCGGTTCATCCATTTGCAATCCGAAAAATCCGGCAAACATGACCGCATTCTTTCTGTTTTTCTCCTCTTCCTTATGACAAAGAGTACCCAGACCATATTCACTGAAAAACCTTCCATTACCAAAGATATGATCAAGATGACAGTGTGTATTAAGTAATAGAACCGGTTTAAGATTTTCTGATTTAATAAAAGATGTCAGTTTTTCAAATTCCTCCTCTGTATAACAGCCGCAATCAATAACAATACATTTTCCTGAAGGATCAGCAACAATATAGGTATTTACTTCTATGGGAGAGAAAACCATTGTAAAGACTTTCATAACAATTTATTTTCCGTTAACTGTTCCTTTCAGCATGGGAACAAAGACAAACAATCCGTGAGTTGAGTATTCATAATTATCTTCTCCTTTTTTTGTTACAAGGGTCATCACCTGGGAATCGTTTGATCCCACAGGTGCTACCAGACGTCCTCCTGTCTTAAGTTGCTTAAGTAATGTCTCCGGTATTTTTTCCGTTGCAGCAGTTAAGATGATACCATCATAAGGACCATACTGGGGTTTCCCCTCATATCCGTCACCGTAGAAGAAATCTGCAGAATAGCCGAGGGAAGTAAGAGTAGATTGTGCTTTCAGGTAAAGTTCCCGGAAACGTTCGATGGTATATACCCTGGCTCCCATCTCAAGCAACACAGCAGCCTGATAACCCGAGCCTGTTCCTATCTCAAGAATTTTGCTTCTCTTTCTGACCTCCAGTAAAGAAGTCTGCATAGCAACAGTATAAGGCTGTGATATAGTTTGCCCTGAAGCTATAGGAAAAGCTTTATCAACATAGGCATGAATCAGAAATGCAGGATCCATAAATTCATGTCTGGGCACATTATTGATAGCCCTTAAGACGTCCTCGTCAGTTATTCCTTTTAGTCGAAGCTCTTCTACCAGCTTCTTCCTCTTTCCTTTAGCTTCAAAATCATCTATCATGAGCAAAAAATCAGGTTTCAAACAAACAAAAATAAACAAATTGTAACAGGTGATTTATTGTTTCTCTCAGAGGTTAATATTTTGTTGATATCCTTTGACCTTTTAATAACAATATCCTTTGACCCACATGTAAGATTTTTCCCTATTTTGCGTAAAATAACTTTAGACCACCGGCCTGTCGATATGAATAATTATGCAGTAAATAAAATTACTGAAACACTCAGATACGGGACAGGTTTTTTGATTGCCCTTACAGTTATACTAATCCTTAGTCCCCTGATAATAATCATGACAATCCTCATAAAGATTTCCGGGACTGGACCAGTCATCTATTCTCAGGACCGTATCGGGAAAAACGGGAAGCCCTTTATGATCTATAAATTCCGATCTATGAAATATGATGCTGAAACGGGAGAACCCATGTTATCCGGTCTCGGTCAGGAAAGGATAACCCGGATTGGACGTTTCATCAGGAAATACCGTATTGATGAGATCCCAAATTTCCTTAACATTTTAAAAGGGGACATGACTCTTGTTGGTCCTCGTCCGGAAAGAAAGTTCTTTATTGATCAATTAGAAAAAAGAGTACCTGAGATCATTGAACTTCAGAAAATAAAACCCGGAATAACATCCTGGGGAGAGATAAAATATGGTTATGCTTCAAATGTCGATCAGATGGTTGAAAGGCTCAGGTACGATCTCTATTATTTAAAACACCGCTCCCTTCTCTTTGATCTGAAAATAGTGATCCTTACCATTGGCACAATAATACGGGGGGAAGGGCTGTAACTGAAAAAAATCTGACAATACTTCAGTTTATTAAACTTCCAGATGATTCAATACTTTAACAGCCCGGGCCAATCACATTAACGGGAACAGTCCGAGAGGTGTATAGACAGGGCCTGAGGGTAAAAGGGTACTTTCAAAAAGAGTTATTTTTTCAACATTAACTTCGAGTATATCAGCATCTCTGTATAAATCAAGAACAGACCGGAGAACAGACTTGTCGTTAAGATATTTTATTCTGCCCACTGTGACATGAGGTTTAAAAGTACGCCTTTCGATATTGAAACCCTCTTTTCTCAATCCGTCTGCTATCAGATTATTTAAGCCCTTTAATTCTTCATATTGTTTTACCCCTATCCATAGTATTCCGGGATTGGACAGATCTTTAAAAACGCCCAGTCCGGACAACAGGAAACTGAATTTACCAAAACGAGGGCATACATTTTTTAACATTCTATCTAAGGATCTTACTCTGTCTTCGACAGTATCTCCAAGGAATGCAAGGGTAATATGAATATTATCCATATCGACCCATTTTATTCTTTCATTTTCAAGGCTTGATTTTACTGACTTGTAAAAGTTTTTAAGCGGTGATAGTGGCTCTATCTTTATTCCAATAAATAATCTTTTCAACAGATTCGATATTAGTACTCATTCATAATAAACCGGCTTCAATATCTCTTAAAATAGCCTCTGTAAGAGCATCCTCGCCGTAGGGATCATATTCAGCCTTGAGATTTGTCCCGAATATTCTGGCTATTCCCTGCCAGAAAACTGCTGAAAAGCCCCCCCTGTAGTCTTTTATTAACTGAAAAGAAGTGATCTGCGTCTCACGGTCCACAAGTTTGATAAGCAACTTACCCTGTGTCAGTGTCAGTTTTTTCATATCATCTTCATATTCTGCAAAGACATCTTTTTCGAGATCTTTTATATACTTTTTCCTTTCTCTGTCATCTTTAAGCCTCTCAAGATCATAATTAGCCTTGTAAAGTCTCTCTCTTACCACTATGGCATAGGGATATACTCTTTTAAGATTATAGATATGTCTTTCATAACGTTTCAGCAATGATCTGTTTCGTCTGGCTGACCGACCGCTCTCGCGTCCTAATATTGTCACTTCCCTTATCTCTACTTCAGGCAGTATCTCACCGTTACGTTCCACCCTGTTCAGGACATATAGTTGTTCGGGGACAGAGTCGGCTATTTGCAGTAAAGAGTCAGACTGTCCTGACAACATTTTCGACAGCAGGAAAAGAAATAATAATGACAAGAAGTATCTCACTGCTCTATACTATTTAATGCAAAGTTATCAAATAACGTACCATTTAAAAAGATATAAAAAGCACATTCTGTCATTACTTAAAAGGTTTTTATTATTCCCCCCAAACCCTTACTTTTGAAAAAAAACTTCTACATGGTTCCACGGGTTAACGATCTTGAAGACACAAAACGTTACAGGCAGATAAGCAAAATACCATATGATGAACTGGTTACTTTTATTCTCGATTATCTCAGACGAAAATCCGGTCTGATGGTTTTTTACTGGTCTTTTTGTATAATTTTTATTGGTCTGGCGGCATATATCAGAATAAACATCAGCGGTTATTATCCTCTCAGACATATATTTCTGCACACTCTTCTCGGACTTGCAATCTATCCCGTAATTATTATTCCTGTTCATGAGTTTTTACACATTATACCTTTTCTGACAACCGGAGCGAAAAGGATACGTATAGGCATGGATCTTAAGCAATACATGTTCTACGTAACGGCTCATGAACATGTTGTAAATGCAAAACAATTCAGTCTGGTCGGATTTACTCCTTTTGCATTAATTTCAGCAGGACTAATTCTTCTTATTTTTCATGTCCCTCCTTTATGGAAATGGAGTCTGTCATTGCTTCTTTTTGTTCATGCCACTATGTGTGCAGGTGATTTTGCCATGATGAATTTTTTCTATCTTAACAGGGACAGAAAGTTATATACATGGGATGATGCAGATAAAAAGACAGCATATTTCTATGAAGAGATTTGATATGCCGTCAGAACTTTTGTCGTGAAAGTTCAAAAACATCATCATCCTTACTTATCGGACGGATCCGGAATGAGTATTCATAGCTTGTCTGTGTCAATCTGTATTGTGGATGTACCGGAGCCCCCCAACTGTCATCACCTCCTACTCCCATCTGCCCCATATCTATATTAAGATTTACCAGGTCTCCTGGTTGTATGTCATTTGTATGAGTATTGGCACTTCTGGCATCTTTTCTGTATTGTGACAGTCTGCCTGGCGATTCAAAATCGTCATGAATATTGTTAAGAGCACAAAAACAAAAGACGGGATCTCCTGATACAAGAATACCATTTCCTTCAGCATCAGTGAGGGAAAGCCATCGTGTATCTGTTTTGTAACCGTTTTCCTGGGGTCGTATGTAAGGTACATACTGGTCAGCAACTGTACTTTCGTAAAGACCAATAAATGCCGAACTTTTCCTGTCAGAATAATTCTCATGAGGTCCCCTTCCCAACCACCTCAGATTTACGTATTCTTTTGGAATCTGCATCTGCATGCCCATTCTGGGTATTTCAGGAATATTAGCTGATAATTTACTGAATGCGTTGGAGATTACTAAGTCTCCTGATGGGCTAATACTGTATGTAGAAGAATATCCTGCTATTTTCATTCCTGCAGGATCTGTTATATCATACCTGAAAACAACAAGAACTCTATTCATATCCGGTCTGCGTATATCAGCACTTGTAACAACGGTCCGCTCTCCTGCTTTCTTCCATACAGAAAGTCTTTTATCCATATAATTGCCATAATCATTATCTGTTGGTGGTCTCCAGAAATCAGGTTCAGGAGCTTTTAAGATCAGTTCCCTGTCTCCGTAAGTATAGGACATCATTCTCCCTTTTTGAAGATCAAATATAATTTTCATATCTGTCCCAGCCACTTCAAGATTATTTCCTGTAATATTAGTCTGTAAAACAGAGAATACTGGCATTTCAGTATCGACTATCCTGGTCTGAAAGGGAAGTTTAAACTGTTCTTCGGCATACACATGGCCTGCCGGAACGAGCTGCCTCTCATCATTTCCCATAATCTTCAGATTTAAGAAATACTCTCTTCCCGGAGCAGGATCAATTTCCTCAAAAGGAAGTGAAATATTTTTTTCCTCTTTTGGATTGAGTTTTCCCAGAGGTATAATTCCAGCCTGTAAAACAGACCCTTCTGAAGCTATTTCCCAGGTAAATCCAAATTCGGAAAGATCAATAAAATCATATTTATTTCTTATTCTTATTATCCCTTTTTCAAGGTCAACAGGTTTAAATTCAACATATTGATACACCTTCTTAACCTCTTTCAATCCGGGTTTCGGTGTCCTGTCAGGCCAGACCAGCCCATTAATACAGAAATTACCGTCACTGGGGACTCCCTCTTCTCCGAAATCTCCTCCATACGCCCAGTATTTTTCATCATCTGAACCTGTTTTGAGAATCCCCTGGTCTACCCAGTCCCAGACAAAAGCCCCCTGTAGTTTCGGATATTTTTCAATTACATCCCAGTAATCCTGCAGGTTTCCGGTAGAATTGCCCATTGAATGAGCATACTCACACATAATTAAAGGTCTGTCATTTTGTTCATCCGCCGCATAAGCTTCAATTTGTTCTATTCTGGAATACATGGGACATATAATATCGGTATGTCTTTCAGTAGTATTAGTGTTTTTCTCTGCTCTCTCATACTGTACAGGACGATAAGGATCCAGGTCTTTTGTCCATAAATAATTTCTCAGGAAATTGTGTCCGTCGCCGGCTTCATTTCCAAGAGACCAGATAATAACAGAAGGATGATTCTTATCTCTTTCCACCATTGCTTTCATTCTCTCAAAATGAGCATCTCCCCATTCCGGTTTATCGGCCAGAGTTACATCCTTGTCATATCCAATACCATGCGACTCAATATTAGCTTCATCAATCAGGTAAAGCCCGTACCTGTCACACATCTCATACCATAATTCCTGCTGAGGGTAATGAGAAGTCCTGACTGCATTTATATTGTGACTTTTCATAGTACGGATGTCTTTTAATATTGTAGCTTCGTCAATAACATGCCCGTTAATGTCGTGATGTTCATGCAAATTTGTTCCTTTCAGATGAACTGCTACTCCATTGACAAACAATTGAGAATCCTTAATCTCCACTTTCCGGAATCCTGTTTTTGTACTGACACATTCAAGAACATCTCCGTTCTTTTCTTCAAGACTTATAACAAGAGAATAGAGCCAGGGAGTTTCTGCAGACCACTTTTTCACTTCCGGCAATTCCCCAAAAAAGGTTACAGAAGCTGTATCTGAAATAAAACTTATCTCCTCAGACCCGGAAAATAATTCTGTATTTTCTTCGAACAAAGAGGCTTTAATAATATAATCCTCTTTATCATCCTCCTGACTTTTCACTGACACTCCCAGTCTTAGAAGACCATCATTATAATCGTTTACAAGATCGCCCGTACAGAAAAAATCTTCGATATATGTTTTCGGCCTTGCATGCAGGAATACACTTCTCTGTATCCCGCTAAGCCTCCAGAAATCCTGATCTTCCAGATAACTTCCGTCACACCACCTGTACACCTCAACAGCTAAAGAATTCTGACCTCTTTTCAGATATTGGGTTATATTGAATTCCGCCGGAGTCTTACTGTCCTGGCTATATCCAACAAATTGTTCATTAACCCATACATAGAAGGCTGAAGCAACAGCTCCGAAATGAAGAAAAACTTCTTTGTTTTTCCACTTCCGTGGAATCTTAAAGTAGCGCTTATACGATCCGACAGGATTATATTCATGAGGAATGAACGGAGGGTTTTGTTCAAATCCATACCCTATGTTTACATAAATAGGAACATCATATCCTTTCATTTCCCAGTTAGAAGGCACCTCAATATCATCCCACTGCCTTACATCATAATCGTCTTTAAAGAACCAGTATGGCCTTTGATCCGGTGATTTGACAAGATTGAATTTCCATGTTCCGTCAAGCGACAGATAATGTGAAGAAGCTTTTTTATCACCCTTCAGAGCTGCTTCCATCTCAGGATAGCTGATAAGACTTGCATGTTGATTTTCCTTATTAATTCCGAAAACAGAAGGATTTTCCCAATCGCGGGGTTCTTTTTCGGTAAAAACAACATCCTCGTAATCCTTATATCTTTTACACGATGATACAAGGATCACAGCCAGTAGAAAAAATCCAAAATATTTTTTCATGTGTAAACAATTTTGATTTAAAAGTAAAATAGTTTGTCCCGTTTTATCGGGATAGGCCACAGGGATGAAGTAGACTTGTATTTATAATCATATTATTTTTTTCAGAATAAACCTGATATCTTACCGGAAGCATCTATATCAATTTTTTCAGCGGAGGGGATATTGGGCAATCCGGGCATTCTCATTATTGTGCCTGCAATAGGAACAATAAAACCTGCACCTGATGACAGTTCAATTTCTCTTATTTTTATTGTGAATCCTTTCGGGCATCCTCTTTTATTTGGGTCATCTGATAATGATTTCTGTGTCTTGGCTATACATACAGCCAGATTTCCAAGTCCGAGTTTTTCAATCTTATCCATCTGCGATTTCGCCTTGACTGTATATTCAACATGGTGGGCTCCGTACATTTTTTTTGCAATTGTCTCTATCTTTTTCTCGAATGACCAGGAGAGATCATATAGAGGGATAAAGCAATCAGGACAGTCTTTTATTGCCTCAATGACTTTTTCAGCCAGATCAACAGCTCCTTTGCCTCCTCTTGCCCATGATTCATTTATTGCAACTTCCACTTTCTGGGATTCACAATGTTTAACAAGTGAATCCAGTTCCTGATCTGTATCAGAATCGAATCTGTTAATGGAAATAACCGGATTGAAACCAAAATATCTCATATTTTCAATGTGTTTATCGAGATTATCAAATCCGTTTTGCAGGGCTGATAAATCTTCATTCTGCAATGAAGATAATTTTGCTCCTCCATGATATTTCAGAGCTCTTATTGTTGCAACTATTATTACTGCGTGTGTTTTGAGATTACCGAACAGTGATTTTATGTCGAAAAATTTCTCTGCTCCCAGTTCACTGGCGAAACCGGCTTCAGTTACTACGATATCACTCAGGGAAAGACCTGTTTTGGTTGCAATAATAGAGTTTGTACCCTGTGCAATATTTGCAAAAGGTCCTCCATGAATGATAGCGGGAGTACCTTCCAGTGTTTGCACAAGATTAGGTTTAATGGCTTCTTTCAATAAAGCAGCCATTGCTCCGTTTGCTTTGAGGTCGCGTGCAAAGACAGGTTTGTCGGTATAGGTATATCCTATAAAAATATTACCAAGCCTTTCTTTAAGATCTGAGAGATCCTTTGCCATACACAAGGTAGCCATCACCTCAGAGGCAGCTGTAATCTCGAACCCCGATTGTCTGGGAATACCTTCTGTTGTTCCTCCCAAACCTATTACTATATCCCTCAAAGATCTTTCATTCATATCCATTACCCTTTTCCAGGCAATAGTTCTCGGATCTATTCCAAGATTTCCTTCTTTAAGCTGTATATTATTATCGATCAATGCAGCCAGCAGATTATGAGCTTTCTCAACAGCTGAAAGATCTCCGGTAAAATGCAGGTTTATATCTTCCATTGGAATGACCTGTGAATACCCGCCTCCTGCAGCTCCTCCCTTGATACCAAAAACAGGCCCGAGAGAGGGTTCTCGCAAAACAACCGTAGCCCTCTTTCCGATACGGTTCAAAGCCTGGGCAAGACCAATGGATGTAGTAGTCTTACCTTCGCCTGCAGGCGTCGGAGTAATTGCCGTTACCAAGATAAGCTTTGCCTTTTTTATTTTCTCCTCATCAATAAAATGTAAAGGTATCTTTGCCTTGTACTTACCGTATGTCTCTAGTTCATCCGCAGGGATACCGAGCTTTTCAGCTATTCTGACAACAGGCCGGATCTTTGCTTCCTGAGCAATTTCAATGTCGTGTTTCATAAAAGGAGCTATTTATGTAAATAATTGACTAAACTAAATATATCAGATATAAATTTAAACTGTTTCCCGGCTTTTTTCATTAATATGTCTTATTAATTTTTTTTATCCCCAGTTTTTCTAACCCCATTTGATAATATTGTCAACCGGTTTTTCATAATTCATCCTTATGCGCCAGTGAGAAGGATAATAATTATTTATCCTGATACCCAGGTTTTTTATAAACCCAAGGCTTATATCATGATAAGCCACAATATTCCATCCCTTGTACGGAACTGAAAAGTTAAGATCCTTTTTGCTTAGATAAGCAAGAGCATCCGGGAGGCCAAGCTCTGAAGTTGGGAAAATACCTTTCCTGAAATAAACTGACAAAGCCAGATCATGTGAAGGAATATAATCATTTTTCTTTCGGGTAAAGATCTTTGTTCCTGACTTTATTGTATTCATACTGTCTGTAAGAAGCAAATAACTGTCTTTATCATAAGGCACAGAAATAATGTCATTCCCGTCTCTCATCATGTTATTAACAGGCAAGTCAGTCCATTCTTTAACTGCAGCTTTTTCTTTTTCAGAAAGACTATTCCACGTACCGGATCGCAATTTATTTTTGTGTAAGAACTCCTTCTCTCTTTTTCTGAGAACAGAAAAAAACAGGCCTTCGCCTCTTATCCTTCCCGGATAGAATCCATAACCATAGACTCCTTTGTAATATATTTCTGTTATTCCCTGATAATCTGCAATATTAATTCTGATACTTTCTGCCTCATGCTTCCCGCATAACCATTTTATATTTTCCTCATTTTCTGCCGGATTGAAAGTACATGTACTGTAAATCAAAATCCCATTATCTTTCAAGGCAGACCAGATATTCATCAATATTCTTTTTTGCCTCTCGGCACACAATATTGTATTATCTTCTGACCATTCTCTTACTACGTTTATATCACGGAACATTCCTTCCCCTGAACAGGGAGCATCGACTAGAATAATATCAAAAAATGATCTGATATTTTTAAAAGCTGAAGGATCGGCTTGTGTCACCAATGTATTTGACAAGCCCCATTTTGTAATGTTTTCTGCCAGAATATTAGTTCTCTGCCTGATAACTTCATTTGCTACAATAAGCCCCTGTTTTCCTGCAAGAGATGAAAGATGTGTAGCTTTGCCTCCGGGAGCTCCGCACAGGTCAAGTATCTTCAGGTTTGATCCTTCATGAGCCACCTGCTTTATTATTTGTTCAAGAAACATCCCTGAAGCCTCCTGTGGGTAATAAACACCGGCATGGAAAAGAGGATCAAGTGTAAAAGAGGGTCTTTCTGATAAATAATACCCATCCCGGCACCATGGCACTTTTTCTGAATCCAAAGGAGATTGTTTCCACTTATCTCTGTTAACACGAACAGATACAGGTGAAGGTTCCTGCAAAGATTGAAGTAATTCTTTACTATCAATGTATTCCTGTTTTTTTATTCTTTTTATGAATGCTTCCGGAAACATTTGCAGTATATAAAAGAGAATATTTATTTATAAAACAGTTCTTTTCAAAATAAAAGAGTTATCAGGTATCAGCAGAATCATTACTCCAGATTTATTTTTTTTCTAAAGCTGAAAATTTTCTCCAGAGAAAAAAAACGGGTATTCCCAGCAATACTATTATGAGCCCGGGGAAAGTATATCTTGGTTTATAAATAAGGAGAATTACCATAATAATAAGAGTGACAAGGATATAAACAGCCGGCACTACAGGATAACCAAATGCTTTGTAAGGTCGGGGTATATCGGGGCTTTTAATCCTCAGGATAAAAATTGCAAATATTGTCAGGGAAAAGAAAATAAGGACAGCAAAAATGACATAATCAAGTAAATCGCTGTATGTTCCCGACAAACAAAGCAAAACAGACCATATTCCCTGGACAACGATTGCAAACCCGGGAACTCCGAATTTATTTATTTCACCTGCTTTTTTGAAGAAGAGATTATCTTTTGCCATTGCATAATACACACGAGGTCCTGTAAGAATGAGAGCCTGATTACATCCGAAAGTACTTATCATGATAAATAATGCCATGACAACTGCAGCATAATCTCCCAGAATCACATACATTGCCGAAGTAGCTACTCTGTCATCGGTTGCAAACTGTATTCCTCTCTCCAGAACAGAAGCTCCATCAGGAGAACCATGTAAAGGAAGAACGCTGATATAGACATAATTGGTCAACAGATAAATTACTGTCACTATCAAAGTACCAAAGAGAAGACTGAGGGGTATATTCCTTTTGGGATTTATCACTTCACCGGAAATAAATGTTACATTATACCAGGCATCAGATGCAAAAAGGGAGCCTACAAGTGCTGCTCCCACTGCTGAAATGATAGCAAATCCTTTTAGCGGTATAATCTGATTATCTGCTCCTATGGCACTTGGATTCCATAATAAATCAGGGTTTATTTGATTAAGACCCATAATCCTGGCAGCTATTACACCTGTCAGAACAAAGCCAAGCAGGGCTATCACTTTTGTTGAGGTAAAAAAATTCTGCACAGTCTTACCGGTCACAATACCCCTGGTATTTAGCCATGTGAGAAATACTATCATCAAAATTGCAATTACCATTGTACTGGTAACATTGACCGGACCAAGCTGAAACAGAACATTTCCATCTGATATCCACGGGAAAATAACACCGCTGAATTTAGCAAAAGCAACTGCTACAGCAGCAATTGAACCACACTGAACCACAAGGAAGGTAGTCCATCCAAAAAGAAATCCAATGAGAGGGTGATAAGCCGCTTTAAGATAAACATACTGACCTCCCACGTGTGGCATCATAGCGGCCAGTTCGCCGTAACTTATTGCCCCGATAACAGTGATGATACCTGTTATCAGCCAGACTATCATAAGCCATCCCGGAGATCCCAGATTTCTTGCAATATCAGCACTTACAATAAAAATCCCGGATCCGATCATCGATCCGGCAACTAATGATATCCCATCAAAGAGATTAACGCGTTCCTGTAAAAGGTGATCGGGCCGTTGTATCATTGTATTCAATATCCACAAAATTAAGGGTCCCGGCTAAGGGTATAATTATTTTTTCAGTCATTTCCCTTACAGCTTTTCAGGAACAGCAGAATAACAACAAATCGATATTTCTAGACCTGAGGCAGTTTCCATGGCTCTCTGTAGCTGGGAACCAGGTAGCTGTTCGCTTCATCATCATTAGTAAACCGGGTACCGTCCCATATAAGCTTCTTTCCTGTCCTGAAAGCAATATTTCCGACAGCAGAAAACTTACATATATGCGCAGCAATATCTGGAGAAGCATTAGTGTCAGGATCACGTTTTGCTATGCACTCAAGGTGATTCTTTACATGATTGCTAAGACCTGTATTATTTCCTGCTTTCCAAGGGACAGCTTCCATTCTCTTCTCATTGTTTACCACTTCAGGAATTACTTCCCATCCGCTTCTGTCAACAACAAGAGTGCCGTTCTCTCCGACAAAACCAAGGACGGCATTTTTCCCGTAACCACCATCATCAATACCAATGGCATGGTCCCACATAACATTGAAACCATCGAATTCATAGATAACCTGTAGACTATCAGGTGTCTCACATGCATCATCAGGGTAACCATATTTACCACCCATTGCCATAACAGATTTAGGAGTTGTAACATCCATTCCGAAAAGGGCAAAATCAAGCAAATGAACACCCCAGTCGGTCATGAGGCCTCCGGCGTAATCCCAAAACCATCTGAAAGTAAAATGGAATCTGTTTCTGTTGAATGGTCTTGACGGAGCTGGTCCCAGCCACATATCATAATCTACACCTTCCGGTACCGGCTCATCAGGAAGCACCGGTATCGAAGTATTCCATCCCTGATAAGAATATACCCTGACAAGGCGTATTTTACCAAGTTGCCCTGATCGGATAAAATCGACAGCATCAAGCCAGTGAGGATCGCTTCTTTGCCATTGTCCTACCTGTACAATGCTCTTATATTTTTTTGCTGCCTTCACCATAATATTACATTCTTCTATGGTTCTGGCAATTGGTTTTTCACAATACACATCTTTCCCGGCCTCACAGGCAGCTACCATTTGCAGGCAATGCCAGTGATCGGGTGTGCCTACTATAACCAGATTAATATCCTGATTGTCTATTACCCGGCGCCAGTCACTGTAAAGATTCTCAGGCCGCTTACCCCTTATTTTCTCCACATCAGATGCACGCCTGTTAAGCACTTCTTCATCAATATCACAAAGAGCGATACATTCCACCTCAGGATTCTGAAGAAATGCACTCAGATTACTGAACCCCATCCCATTACATCCAATAAGTCCAATATTGATCCTGTCTGAGGGAGCACAACCAGCCAGTGTTGTGGAAAAAGCAGGAACAAGCCCTATTCCCGCTGATGTAATCGCTGCTTTTTTTAAAAAACTTCGTCTGCTTGTCATAATGTATTAGCTGTTGTAAATTATTTATTGATTTTTGGATTATTACCTGTTATATTATCTTAACTGAATAACAATTTCATTATCAGTATCTCCTGGATGACTAACCATGATTTTATCACCTGTAATCTTTATTATACGCCAGTTATCTCTGTCGTTTCCGAAAGAACCTGTGACAATCTGTGTCAGCTTATCTCCATCAGGAAAAACATATTCATTAACAGAATTTGTATGAGTATGACCTGCTATAACAGCCCATGTTGAAGAGTGTTTCTCCAACAGATTTAAAAGATCATAATAACTGGCTTTAGAGGAATACGTTGACAGTGGCTCCGATAAGATACTACTGCTGGTCTTTTTTCCGCTGGGCAGAGGTATGTGTGTAAATATTATCTCCACGTCCGTAGGGGATGCCTTCAACTGCCGGTCGAGCCATTTAAGCTGATACTGGTCAACAATGAAAGGCTGAACTCCATCATAATAATCCTCATCTGCAATAAAACTATTATCCAGAAACAACAATCTCACCGTTAAAGTATCCACTTTATAAATCCTGCTGTAATAAGTACCATTTCTGAAGCAGGCCATATTTCTCATCCACGAAGCCCTTGCTTCCCCTGCTCTTATCTGTTCGGATGTAAATTTTGATGTTTGAGGAACTGTATAGGTTGCGATATCATGATTACCCAGTGTGAGAAAAAAAGGAATTTCCGAATCATTTATCAGGTGGGCGAATTGTTCTATCTGAGTACCAATAATCTTACCTGTGGCGGTTTCAGCCTCGTAGAAATCAACCAGATCTCCCGTAATAACAAAAAAATCGGCATCAAAACGTTGGGGTGCAGAATCAATGAAACCGGAAAACATATCAGAGTTTTTCATCAGGTATTGTCTCTGACTGACAATGGTTGGATGATATCCTGTTAGATTACAGGTATGAATGTCTGTCAGATGAACAATTGTAAGTGTATCGGGTAAGACCGGCTTTTGCCCGTATAGTGAAACGAATGAAAAATAAAAAAACAATAAAATAAGGGGTAAGCGGTAAAAATATATTCTTTTCATTTTCTGTGTTTTTTTCCGGAAAATCATCTATCACTTTTCCCGGTATTCTCTTTTGGCATTTCTGAAATCAAGGACAAGTATCTCATCATCTCTGCTAATAACTATTTCGTCTGATGCAAATTCATTCCGGCACCAGGGGTTATCGAATCTGAGATAATCTCTCTGGGAGATGGTCTCTCCTTTTACTTTAAGAGCCTGCGACCAGCCGTATTGTACTTCTCCGGCTGACGGAGAAGTGTATTTTACATTCAGGCCTTCACATTGCATCTTACTACGGGATACTGCAGACACAAAACTCCGGAAATTTTTCCATTGATCCTGAGAACCCATTTCGCAAATCCATATATTCTGCCTGCTATTGGCTATCAGGTCAACCTCTCTCTCTCTTACTTTTTTCCATTCTGTGGGATTCTGTGAATAAAGAGCTATATATCCCTTGTCCTTTCTCCCGAAGATCCAGTTTCCTTTGCAGATTACTTCATCAAATGCATCTTTCGGGAAATAGGCATGTGAGAAAGGTATCGGTTCATCGGATGGAGCATCTTCATGACTTGCAATATTTCTGCCCGGTTCGCTTTTTTGTTCAGAACGTAAAAATGGCAAGGGGTTCTCCTGAGGAATATTATAAATACATATAAGAACATTTTTAAATTGTGCGGCATTTGGAAGTATCCCGTTTCCTGCCCAGTAATTCGGACGCGAGAATTCGTCTTCTGACCCGGGATGATTTGTAAACACGGTGGCATCTATACCAAGGGTAGCCTGCCATGGATGTTGTTGGTAACCGGGAGCTCCGGGTCGGAACTGCTGTGCACAACTCAACATGTAATCAGCTGTCCTGTACGTCTCAATATTTACCTCTGTCATAGCATGAGGATCAAGTTTGACATTGATCAGTTTACCATACTCATCAAGCTGTTCTTCGTACAACTTCCTGTAATAGTCATAGTCACCTCCGAGCCAGACTCTGTATTTATTGGCCACTTTCTGCGACAGGTCTATAATTGCAGGATGGGTGTAATCCTGAATGCTCCAGTACAGATTAACGTCAGGTTCCCTGTAATAAGAGACATCATATTTAAATGCATCCTCAACATTCATACTGTGTCTTTCCCTTATCCTCACAGGGTTGGAATAATCTGCAGCAATTTTCTGAATAATTTCCGGACACTTGTAAGAACTTGTTGCAAGAGAGATAGTTCCCATGGCAGAAGGAGAATTGAACACTCCCATTCCGAACATTAGTTTCATTGTTGATGCGGATGATTCCCCTCTGGCTCCCTGAACAAGAAAAGCATAAGTCCTGCCATGTGTGGATCCGAATACTCCGTGATAATTATGGAGGGCCATTTCAAAAAGCAGAACATCTATAAGAAGGCCTGCCTTCGCCCTTATGACAGGATCTTCTGCAAAATCATGGAGATTGACCAGTGCCATAAGATCTTCTTCGAAATAAGAATGAGCGAGCCATTCACTGAATCCAAGTTTTATTCTCCAGTTCATCCATTTTTCAATAAGAGATAATGCATGTTGCATATGCATGCTGCCATTTTCCCTGTTATTGGTAAATATTTTGTCCTTGTATAACTGTCCCGCAAGAAGCTCATCAGAATGAAAGATGATCTGATGGTTCTCTGTCCAGTAGCAACGTCCGTCACTTCCGGGTTCATCATACCAGTAAATGAAATCGAGGAGACATTTTTCGATATCGTTTTTTTGCTTTTCCGATATCAGATCACTGTCCTGATGGAGGTACATTATTCTCAAAAGAGCACCTAAAGTAAAATCATTACAATCGGCATTCGAATACACATACTCTATGGCATCTTTAAGAGTTGCGTCATCAAGAGGCAAGCCCTTCTCCATTCTTGCCAGCTGGGCAAATATCCCGACCCTGCCCGATGCAGGGGCATTGGAACTGCAGAAATCGATATAAGCAGTCCGGCGTTCTTCATAAGAGCCTCCGGGAAGATACCAATATTCATCATTAAGTTCCTGAAATGACTGGCTTCTGGCAGCAACAACAGGTTTCCCCGGTGAAGTCTGTGCCAGTCCGGTATAAGCAATAATAATACCGGTTGTAAGTGTTAAGAATACTTTCACCATGAGGCTATAATTTTATTTAAGAGAACAGGTTAGTATATAGAAATCAAATAAGTCTCCGGGTTTGCGGCCTGTAAACAGAATATTTATCCAGCCGTCGGTAAATAATATCTATTCAACAGAAAACCTGTAAACAGTCTGTGATGTAAATGTTTCTCCTGGATTAAGTGTAGTTGACGGAAAATCAGGATGATTAGGACTATCGGGATAATGGCCTGTCTCCAGACAAAGGCCGGAACGATGTATGTAGGGTTTCCCTCCATGACCTTTCTGAGAACTGTCAAGGAAATTTCCGCTGTAGAACTGGACACCGGGCTGATCACTCAGTACCTCCAATACACGGCCACTGACCGGATCAAATACCCTGGCGTCATACTCCCTGTCACTGTTCAGTACAAATGTATGGTCATATCCTCCTCCGATTACAAGTTGGTCATAGTCTTCATTGATCCTTTCACCAACTTTACGTGGACTGGTGAAATCGAAAGGAGTACCTGCAACAGGACGTAGTTCTCCTGTTGGTATAAGCCCCGAATCAACCGGAACGAATCTGTCTGCATTAATTGTAACTTCATGATCCAGAATATCTCCGTTACCTGCACCATGCAGGTTAAAATAAGCATGATTTGTAATATTCAGGACAGTCTTTTTATCGGTGACACATTTGTAATCAATCACTATCTCATTATTATCTGTCCAGGTATATGTTGCCTCAACATTCATGTTGCCGGGAAAACCGGCTTCCATGTCAGGGCTATGATAAGTAAACCTGACTGTAGGCACATCTGCATTCTCAGGGACTTCGGCGTCCCATACAACACTATGCCATCCTTCCGGACCGCCATGAAGAGTATTATCTCCGTCATTAACCGGAAGTGTATATTCTGTACCATCGAGTGTAAATTTTCCTTTTGCAATCCTGTTGGCATAACGGCCAACAACTGATCCGAAATAAGGATCTCCATTTATCATTCCCTCGAAAGTATCATATCCAAAGGTTATGTTTTCTTTTCTCCCTGATCTGTCAGGTACTTCAATCCAGGTAATCCTGGCTCCAAAACTGGTCAATTTTACAACATTGCCATTCTTATTAGTCAGAGTAAAAAGAAAAACATCCTTACCCTTAAAGACTCCAAAATTTTCTTTCTTTACCATTTCTTTATTTTTTGATGATTGTCTGCAGGAACTTAAACTAATACTTCCAATTATCACTATGAGTGAAAATAATACTATTCTTTTCATAACAGTTATAGATTTATTTCTGCTAATTTAATAAACTTTATTGATTGAGATCAACCTCCGCCTCTATTTCCATCAGTAAATCATCACGACATATATCCGCTTCAATAAACACAGCCGGGATATCAGGAAATATCTGCCTGCATATTCCCTTAACTGTCTCAAAATCACTCTGGTATTTTATATAAACTCTTAACAAAGAAAAGTTCTCATTTGAGAATTGCTGCTGGCCGGCAATATCATTCAAAAAAGCTGTATCAGTAAGTCTCTGGATATTTTTTATGGTTATAAGGCTCTGTTCATAAACATCTTTACCCACTGTAAGCTGTCCTTTTATTGCTGCTGTACCTGATATATGAAGACAAGAGTACTGCTTCCCCGAAATCAGCAGGGCACGTTCAAACTGAGGAGGGTGTTTTTTAGTTTTCGCTTTCCCTGCAACACCTTTCAAAACATCCTGCCCGTATTTGTAAGCCCTTACCTGTTCAGGATTATCGACGGGGATAATTGAATCATTAGTCTGTAAAGCACTGAAATCAAGGATTACATTGCCAATTTTCATTCCCACCCCTGTCGCTGCCGGATACCATGAAACATTTCTGTAAGCTGAGTAAAAATCATTTCTCACTTCATTAAATTTCTGATAGTTCTGTAAACCATCATTAACCGAAAGAATATTTCCAATGTAATTCCATTGCCGTACCACATTGTTCAAGGACATATCTGCTTTCTCCAGCAGCCCTCTCATTACTTCAAAAGCTGCTGATGCATCACGAAAGGTGTCATCACAGTATTGGTACCTGCTGACACCGGCTGACCAAAGTTCTTTTCCGCTTTCCGTTTCCAGGATAATATACGGGATACCCTCATATTCATCATGGATAATATTCCTCACAGAACCCGGAGAAATACAGGTGGCTTCAAGGACAATTTTCCATGGTCTTTGCGGAGGATGAACAGTCAGGTTAAATGCAGGAATGTCAGATCCGAAAAGAGTATAAAGAGAATTATGGATTTGTGAGCGGAATTCAAGAAAACTGTTATAATCCGGCAGATCTGCAAAAATATTCAGTTTTATAAGAAAATAATCCTGAAGGATTGAAGCTTCAATTTTTTTTAAACATTCATCCAATTCTTCTGTTATACTGCCTTTTGAATCCGGATAAAAAATATAATAAAACTTACGCATAAAAGAAATCTGCCTTTTACGTCAAAAATAACAATTTTTGCCACTGTGAAAAAACCGGAAAGTCATTTTGTCTCCGGAATGCCAATATTTGACATGCCTTCCTCTGTAACCGGAAGCCATACCATCATCTGGCCCGGACCACGGTTATTCCAGTAAGCATACGGTATGAGTGTAACTGTTTCCGGATCCGATTTCTCTATTCTCCCTTTATCCTTCCTTACAGTCTGACAGCCGGTTGTCCTAACCACCTGTACGCCCTCAAGCAACTCCGGAAGGTATTCTGTGGTGAGGGGAGCATTATCATCAATAAGCAGGTTAAGAATATTCCCATTATTATTATCAGGCCATTCGGCACAATATATTACAGGACCTCTCTGGACAGCTATTCTCCCACGGTTATCTGAAATACGTTCATCAGCTATAACCTTCCTTACCGGCATCGGGAAGTCTATAAGTATACTGTCGCCTTTTCTCCATTTCCTTTCAATACGTGCATATCCGTTCTCAATATCAAAATTGCAACTGGCTCCATTAACAAGTATTTTATATGATTCGTCATTGCTATCCGTAAATCTGTACAGATTTCCAGGGATTGCTTCATTGACTACCCAACCGGGGATTCTCAACATTATTGAAAACGTTGCATCCTTATCAGGAGAAACAGACATCTCCACTTTACCATTCCATGGGAACCCTGTTTTCTGTGATATATTTATTTTATTGCTGTTTACAACAATATCAGCATCATTGGAAACGAATAGACTTACGTACAGATCCTTCTCTTTAACACCATATATGTATCCCGGTATGGCAGGAATAAAGCGTGCTATATTTGAAGGGCAACAGGCACAGCCGAACCATGGACTTCTCTGATGCTGACCTGCCGATTCAAGAGGATTAGGGTAGAAAAATCTGTCAGCTGAAAGAGAGACCCCCGACAACATGGCATTGTAAAGAGTTTTTTCCAGTATATCCATATACTTTCCGTCTCCGTGTAAAAGGAAAAGTCTGTGATTGGTAAAAATATCCCCTATTGAAGCGCATGTTTCACAATAGGCTGTCATATTTGGCAGTACCCAGGGACCGGCAAAACCCTCATTACCACCTGTAGCTCCTATTCCTCCGGTAACGTACATCTTACGATGAACAATATCTTCCCATATCCTTGTTATAGCATTGAGATAAGCAGTATTTTTTTCTATAGCAGCAATGTCAGCCATCCCTGAGTACATATATGTTGCTCTTACTGCGTGTCCTACTGCTTCTGTCTGATCAACGACCTTTTCATGTGCCTGATTATACTGTTCTCCTCCCGGACCACGTATATCAAGAAAAAAACGGGCCAGGTCAAGGTACTTTGTATCACCTGTTGTCCTGTAAAGCTTCACAAGACCCATTTCAATGACCTGGTGGCCGGGATAGACCTGTAATCTGTCACTGCCAAAATCTCTGTCAACAAGGTCGGCCGATTTGATTGCAATGTCAAGCAGTGATCTTTTTCCTGTTGCCTGGTAATGAGCTACTGCCGCTTCATACAGATGTCCAAGGTTGTATAGTTCATGGCTGAGATCATAAGCAAGTTCCCACCGTTCGGGACTGGCCCATTCGTGCAGGCCTTCTCCCCCATGCATTTCAGCAATAGTACGGTTGGTATAGAGATATCCATCTTCCTCCTGAGCCAGGCCTATTTTATAGATCAGAGTATCCAGATAAGCTTCAAGCTTTTTATCGGGGAAGGTCTGTAAAGAATAGGAAGCCCCTTCAATTATCTTGAATACATCAGAATCATCAAAAGGGAAAATAGTCTGAAATCTTCCGGTATCAAGACCTCCTGCTATTTCAAAATTTCTGACCCGCCCCGTTGTCTCACAATATGAAAAAGCAATGGGAATAGTTACCTCAGCATTTCTTTTAATACGTTTCGACCAAAAATCATCCGTTAGTCTCACCGAAGTAAAAGGAACAGGACTGATGGGGTAATCACCGGAAAGGGAATCATCAGAACATCCCGAAGTGACTATTATTAATGGAGAAACAATTAATAAAACATACTGCAGGATCATTAACCTTTTCATTATGAATAAATCAACAGAGTTAAATACAAATTATTCCAGTTCCAGAACAACTACCGATTTAGCCGGCATATTGATTGACAGAACTCCGTCTTTCATCTTAAAATCATCAAAGACAGTCGGCTTAACAACTTCAGGAGTCTCAAAACTATTGTATGCCGTCATTTCAGATGCAGTCAGAACTTCTCCTGTTGCTTTCCTGAAATCACCTCCAATAACCGGGCATGTCAAGGATATCTCTTTTGAAGGATTTAAATTAGCAATAGAAATATGTATCTTGCCATCCTTATCCATGGAGGCAGATGCTGTTAAAGCAGGTATACTGTTTTCTCCCAGTGTATAATTCTCACATACAAGATCTGACTTAAGAAGACTGGCTTCCTGATGGACCCTGAACATCCTGAATACATGATAAGTAGGAGTAAGTATCATTTGATCTTCTTTTGTCAGTATTACAGACTGAAGCACATTAATAACCTGTGCAAGGTTTGCCACTTTGACCCTGTCTGCATGCTGATTGAAAATATTCAGATGAATTGCAGCAGTAATAGCATCTCTGAGTGTATTCTGCTGATATAGGAAACCGGGATTTGTACCGGGTTCCACCTGAAACCAGTTTCCCCATTCATCGATTACTATACCTTTAGTATTATCAGGATCGTATCTGTCCATTATTGCTTTATGACCTTTTATAATTACATCCATCTGATAATTGAGACGGAATGTCTCGAACCAATCATTTTCAGTGAATTTGGTAGCACTATTTTTGACAGACCAACCACCGGGCACTGAATAATAATGAAGAGATATACCTTCAAACATACTTCTGTTCTTCCTGTCTTTCATTAATACTTCCGTCCACTCATAATCATAATCGCTGGCCCCGCATGCAACACGGTACAAATGGTTGCCGGAATAGTCTTTCAGGTAGGTTGAATATCGCCTCATAACATCGGCATAAAACTCTGCAGTCATGTTTCCTCCGCATCCCCAGTTCTCATTTCCGATAGCCCAGTACCTGACTTTCCATGGTTCTTCTCTCCCGTTCTCCTTTCTGATCTTGGTCATAGGACTTTCTGAACCGGAAGTGAGATATTCAACCCATTCGGCCATTTCCCTGACTGAGCCCGATCCTACATTCCCATTTATATATGCATCACATTCAAGAAGTTCTGTAAGTTTCATAAATTCGTGTGTGCCAAAAGAATTATCCTCGGTAACACCGCCCCAGTGAGTATTGATAATAGAAGCACGTTGTGCCTGAGGACCAATTCCGTCTTTCCAGTGATATGTATCTGCAAAACAGCCTCCCGGCCATCTCAGATTAGGTATTTTAATCTCCCTGAGGGCAAAGAGAACATCATTCCTTATACCGTAAGTATTCGGAATTTTTGAATCAGCCCCGACCCATATACCTTCATAGATACATCTTCCAAGATGCTCTGAGAAATGGCCGTAAATATCTTTGCTGATGACAGGACCTGTGCTGTTTGCAATAACGACCAGCTGGTTAACAGATTCCGGAGTTGTTTTCTGTGCATTTAGCGACGCTGATCCTGCAAGGATCAGCGCAAAAGTAATAATTACTGCTTTTTTCATCTGTCAGATCTTTAATTATTTTGATGACTAAAAAGTTACGATAAATAAATTAACTAATAGTAAATACTATGTCATTTGTTCTTCTATAAAAGAACCCAGTTTTTTGTATTTTTTGAATAGTCTGTCATAGATAAATGCTTTCACGGGATCAGGTCTAAATTCTTTTTCGAAACCGCCTCCCATGGCATTTTGTGCTTCAGGTATATCTTTGTATATGCCTGCCACAACAGCTGCTGCCATTGCTGATCCCAATGCACAGGTCTGATCAGAGCTTGCTATTCTTATGGGCATATTAAGTACATCGGCCACTGTTTGCATAACAAAGGGGTTTTTTCTCGCCACCCCGCCTATAGCTATAACACCGTCTATTTTTATACCTTCCGAGATAAAACGTTCATTTATCATTCTTGATCCGAATGCTGTGGCTTCAACGAGAGCTTTGAATATCCCTGGTGCATCAGATCCCAGAGAAAGATTTGCTATGGCCCCTTTCAGTTCCTGGTTAGCATCAGGAGAGCGACGGCCGTTCATCCAGTCGAGAGCCACGATAGCAGAATCAACCGGCTCTATATCAGCAGCCTGTCTGCTCAGTTCTTCAAGTATCTTTCCTGCACTTTCCTCACTTATTCTCTTACGCACGGGCTCTTCCAGCCATGACATTCCGGATATTATCCCGGTAAGAGGCCATGACAAAAGGTTACTGAACCAGGCATAAATATCTCCAAATGCTGACTGACCTGCTTCCAGCCCTATCATATCCGGTATTATTGATCCGTCAACCTGTCCGCATATTCCTGAAACAAGTCTGTCACCCATCTCCTCTTTGGAAGCAATCATCATATCACAGGTGGATGTGCCCATGACCTTTATCAGCTGATTAGGTTTTATCTCTCCTCCGACAGCCCCAAGGTGAGCATCAAAGGCTCCTGTTCCTATTATAACATCTCCAGGAAGACCCAGTTTACCTGCCCATTCTGAGGCTATAGTTCCTGCCGGCACATCACATGTCCAGGTATTCCTGTAAAGACGGTCCCTTAATCCTCCAAGAAGAGGATCGAGTTTAAGAAGGAACTGTTCATCAGGTAAACCATCAAAATCGTCATGCCACATAGCCTTGTGGCCTGCAGCACAACGGCTTCTTTTCAGACTGAGAGGATCAACGTTCCCTGTCAGTATCGCCGGTATCCAGTCACAGTGCTCAACCCATGAAAAAGCATTGTTCCTTACCTTCTCATTAACCCTTAATATATGAAGGATTTTTGACCAGAACCATTCCGATGAATAAACACCTCCTTCATACATGGTGTAATCAATTCCTCCCCAGGATTTTGCAAGATCATTGATTTCAGCAGCCTCATTAACAGCAGTATGATCTTTCCAAAGTACAAACATGGCATCCGGATCATCCTCAAAACCCGGCTTTAAAGAGAGAGGTACTCCTTTCTCATCAACAGCCACGGGAGTTGAACCCGTTGTATCAACTGTTATTCCCGCAATATTATTAACAATCTCATTGTCAAGGCCATACAGGGCATTCCTGACAGAGTGTTCCAGCCCTTCAATATAGTCCAGAGGATGCTGCCGGAACTGATTAAGTGAAGGGTCACAGTAAAGACCTTTTTTCCAACGCGGGTATTCAAAAACTGATGACCCTGCTATTTGTCCGTTTGTCGAATCAACGACAACTGATCTGACGGAATCGGTACCATAATCGATTCCTATTACATATTTCTTTGACATAATAAATATTTATTATTGCTTTTTTTTCTGACCATAATATGCATTCCTGCCATGTTTTCTGAGATAGTGTTTGTCCAGCAAATACTGATCAATGGGACTTGTGTTTCCCAGCATAACTGTCAGATAAGCCATTTTTGCTATCTCTTCTAATGTAACAGCATTATATACGGCATCATCTGCATCTGCCCCCCAGGAAAAAGGTCCGTGAGAATGAACCAGAACAGATGGTACAGCCATAGGATCTGTTTTTTCAAAGGCCTCGGCAATAACCTTGCCCGTATTTAACTCATATCCGACAGATATTTCCTCTTCTGTAAGTAATCTGGAACATGGAACATCACCATAGAAGTGATCGGCATGTGTTGTTCCGAAAGGTGGTATCGGCCGGCCAGCCTGTGCCCACGATGTGGCATAAGTGGAATGAGTATGAACAATACCTCCTACAGAAGAGAATTGCTTATATAAATAAATATGAGTCGGAGCATCCGTTGAAGGTCTGTATTCACCTTCCAGTACATTACCCTGCGGATCAAGGACAACCATATCTCCGGCTTTCATTGTATCGTATTTTACTCCGGAAGGTTTGATAACAATGTTCCCGCTTTCCGGATCTTTTCCGCTCACATTACCCCATGTATGAATTACAAGGCCATTTCTTACCAGTTCAAGATTGGCTCTGAAAACTTCTTCTTTCAGTTTTTCAAGCATATCAATATTTTTTAGTTTTATTCCGGCATCATCTTAAGATAACGGAAGAAAATAATCGGGATGTAACCATTTCTTTCAGGAACATAATAGTATATCACTACCTTTAGTTAATGATATAAAAGCATATTAACCTACATCAAGATTAAAACTGGATCCGTTTTCAACCAGCTTCTTGTATCTTGATTTGATGAATTTGTAATAATAAGCACCTCTTTTTGATGTTTCCTTTTCCTTTTCATCCAATTTTTCCAAAACACCAAAAGACAGTATTTTTTTTCTGAAATTTCTCTTATCAATATCCTTTCTGTATATAGCCCTGTATAGATCAAGTAACTGTACCAAAGTAAATTTTGCAGGAAGAAGTTCAAAACCTACCGGTTTGATCCTGGCCTGAAAACACAGGTCACGGAGTGCATTTCCAACCATTTCCTGATGGTCAAATATAAGTTCCGGCAACTTGTTCAATGGTCTCCAGTGAGCACCGTTTTTAGTCACAAGTTCTTTGTCAATATCTTTTATTTTAATGAACGCAGAATAAGCAACTGAAATAACCCTGGCCCCCGGATCTCTTCCGGGATCTCCATAACAGAATAACTGTTTCATATAGATATTCTTAAGGCCTGTAAGATCAGTTAGTACACGGCAGGCTGCATTATCGAGGCTCTCATCAGGCTCTACGAAACCACCAGCCAGAGACCACTTGCCTTTTGCCGGATTAAAACTTCTTTTTATAAGAAGCAGTTTAATATTTTTTTCATGTATATCATAACCAAATATTATACAATCCACTGCAACCAAATATCTCGAATACTTTGAGTAAAGTCTCATTTCAAAAAGAACTTGTTAATAAAAAGAATTATAACCTACATTAACCCTCCTGCTAAATGATAATATAACTCATTCCATCTCAATTCTTTCCGAAAATCATCCAGTTTGCATTTATCATTTATATGAACAAATTCGATCCCGGACATGGCTGCAAAATCCTCAAGATACTCCTGATTAAGTGCCAAACTGAATCCTGTGTGGTGTGCTCCTCCTGCCAGTATCCATGCTGCCGCGCCTGTCTTCAGATCAGGCATAGGATTCCAAAGCACACTGGCAACTGGCAGCATAGGCATATCAGGACAGTCTACCACTTCCACATCGTTTACTATCATTCTGAACCTGTTTCCAAGATCGACAACCGATGCGTTTACAGCTCTGCCTGTGGCAGTTTTAAAAACAAGCCGTGCAGGATCGGCTTTTCCCCCAATTGATAATTGATGTACCTCAACAGTGGGTGTGCCCAGGGCAATAGACGGACATACTTCAAGCATATGAGCTCCTAAAACTCTCATGCCACTGGGATCAAAATGGTATGTATAATCTTCCATAAAAGATGTGCCGCCTTTTAATCCTTCAGCCATTACTTTCATTGAACGTACCAGTGCAGCAGTTTTCCAATCACCTTCTGCCCCAAAGCCAAAGCCTCTTGACATTAGTCTCTGAACAGCCAGCCCCGGCAGTTGTTTGAGACCATGAAGGTCCTCAAATGTGGTAGTAAAAGCCTTGAAATTCCCTTCTTTCAGAAACAAGTCCATCCCAAGCTCAATTCTGGCTGCTTCTTTAAGTGTTTCTGACTGCCGCACCTCTGAAGTCATTTCATAATCGGAAGCATATTCCTCTATGAGACTGTCAATGGAACTGTCGGATATACTATTAACAACTTTAACCAGATCACCTGTCCCATAACCATGAACAGAATAACCCATTTTAATCTGAGCGCTGACTTTATTGCCTTCTGTTACGGCAACATCCCTCATATTATCTCCGAATCGTGCAACTTTCATATTACGGGCATCATCAAAAGCCATTGCAGCTCTTACCCATACCGCTATACGTTCAATAGCTTCTGCATCCTGATAATGACCAACCACCACTTTCCTGTTCAACCTCATTCTGGTACCAATAAAACCATATTCACGGTCGCCATGAGCAGACTGATTAAGATTCATAAAATCCATATCAATAGTCTCCCATGGGATATCCCTGTTCAACTGTGTATGAAAATGGAGGAAGGGTTTATTTAGGACTGATAATCCTTTTATCCACATCTTAGCTGGTGAAAAAGTATGCATCCAGGTTATCAACCCTATACATTGTTTTGAATTATTTGCTGCTGTACATAATTCAAAAATCGACTCTGCTGTTGTCAGAACAGGCTTAAAAATCACCTTCAGAGGCATACGCGGTGATTTATCCAGAGCTGAAGCAATAATTACTGAATCAGCTTCAACCTGCTTCAGGGTCTCCGGACCATATAAGTGCTGACTTCCGGTTATAAACCAGATCTCTTTGTTTTTTAATTCTTTCATATTTTTATTACTATAATTATTTACCAGAAATACACGTAAAAGAGCACAATAATACTAATGATGATTATTGTGTGTATTACATCCCATTTATTCCAGCTCTCTCTTGTAAGCCTTTTGTGTTCAGGGGTTGAAGCACCGAATGTGTACTGCAACTGTTCTGCAGAAGGAGCTTTCGTCATATAACTGATGACAATCATCAGGAAAAGACAGAAAAAGAACAGTATTGAAGTATAGTGATAAGTGTTCACCGATGCAATTTTATAAAAGATCCCTCCACTATCGATGTAATATTGATGGATCCCGTCCTTCACCTGCGAGATCAGTGTGGAGGCATAGTTTTTGGCTTCGGGAGTCAATGTGGCAAGTGATTCTTTTGCTGCATTTATTTTTTCTGTCAGTGAGGCTGCCAGTTCTGCAGGAAAAGATTTATCAATTTTGGAACCTATTGATGTAAGATCGGCAAGGGCATCTGCTTTTGCACTTTCTTCATTTATGTACAGGACAGATTTAATCATTGATCCGGCTTTCCCAACCAGGCCATAGACAACATTAAGGGCCAGCCTGAACATACCAAGGACAAAACCTGTTATCATGCCCCAGAAGGCAGCTTTCGACGACATCCTTTTCCAGAAAACCCCCAGGATAAAGACTGAAGCAATAGCAGGAGCCAGCATACCCTGAACTCCCTGAAGATATTCATAAAGTACTTTACCCAGACCCAGCATAACGGGTATCCATAATACTCCAAGGACAACTACTACTGCTGTGGCCGTCCTTCCTATATGCAGATAGTGTCTGGGAGATTGTCCGGGTCTCATTTTTTTATAAAAGTCTTCAACGAAAAGCATGGCTGACGAGTTAAAGAGAGAAGCCAGTGAACTCATAAGGGCTGCCAGTAATCCGCATACCACTATCCCTGTAACACCTTTTGGTAAGAGGGTTGCCACCATAGCTGCAAATGCAGAATCACTACTGCCAACCTCTAATAAACCTTTTTGATTTAAAGCATATGCTATCATGCCGGGTATAAGGAAAAAGAAGACCGGTAACAGCTTAAAATAACCTGCCAGAATAGTCCCCCTTCTGGATTGTTTCATATTACTTCCCGACAAAACCCTCTGTACTATATACTGATCAGTACACCAGTACCAGAATCCGATAATTGCAGAAGCCATTAATACTCCTGTCCACGGAAATTCCGGGTCGGAGGCTGATCTTATAAGTTTAAGATTTGAACCGGCAATATTCTCAACTTCTGCCCATCCTCCAACTTTGGCCAGCCCTACAATCAGGATTACTATTGATCCGAATAAAAGCACCGGAGTCTGCATTACTGAAGTGTACATAATAGCTTTCATACCTCCAAGAACAGTGTATATTCCTGTAATCACAACAAGGCCGATAGCACTCACCCAGAAAAAATCGACCTCCCTTCCAAAAATATTAACCGAATCTATGTTGAATACCTGATCAAATACCACTCCTCCTGCATAAACTGTAACGGCAACTTTTGTAAGAACATAACTTACAAGAGAAATAATTGACAGAACACTTCTTGATTCTGATGAAAAACGACGTTCGAGTAATTCCGGCATAGTGTATATCTTTATCCTGTCATAAAACGGGACAAACACCCAGCCTAACAAGAGTATCAGCCATGCCTGTATTTCCCAGTGAGCCATAGCCATACCGCTTATAAAACCGGCTCCTGCCAGACCTACAAGATGCTCTGACCCAATGTTGGAAGCAAATATCGAAGAACCTATTGAAACCCATCCTGCGTTCTTCCCAGCCAAAAAATAATCAGTGGTATCTTTATCTTTTTTTCTTAATACCCATACAATTAACCCAACTAATCCTAAAGAAAAAATACCCAGAACAATCCAATCCAATGTTGCCATATTACAAGATATTTTATTAATTAATCATAAAAATCTTTAGTATCGACAGAAATATCAGGGAATCAGTGATAAAAAGAGTTAAAACATTTCCCGGAATATCAATACTCAGACAAATCTATGAAAATATTTCAATAAATGTAATTTATACACTAGTTATTTTCAGTAAGCATCCAATGGTTAAGAGAAGACTGAATAAATTCAATAATTTTCTGATTTTCTTCCTTCCCGGAACCGCTAACAGGAAATGGCTCTCCAAACCTGAAATAAATATGTTTTTTACTATCTATCGGACCAAGTTCCTTAATAATTTTTCCATTACCCCAATAATCTGTTTTCAAAGCTACCGGCACTACTTTTACTCCTGCTTTTCTGGCCAGTTTAACTCCAAGGGAATTGAATTCCTCAGGTTTAAACTGAATACTGCGAGTACTTTGAGGAAAAATAATTATAGATATCCCCTTTGATAATAATTCCATGCCTCCTTTCATGACAGCCTCAAGATCTTTTCTTGGATCTGTCCTGCCAACAACAATAGGATTCCTTGATCTCATAACATCACCAAACAGGGGATGTCGCACAAGACTCTCCTTGACCACGAAGGTAACTTCCCGGTGTGGTGCGATAATACCTGGCAGGATCATCGTCTCAAGAGTACTCATATGATTGGCAATAAAAAGAACAGGGTCTTTATCCCTGGCAATATTTTCCATACCACTTATATGGAACTTACCTCCTGCTTTTTCTATGAACCTGAATATATAATTCGAGGAATCGGCCCAGGCTCTGGTATCATAGATGCCTTTTCGCGCTTCCCTTCTTGTCTTCACTACAATTACAGCATATTTCAGTGTAAAATAAATCCGACTGTCAAGAAGCAGCCTGTCACATAAACCGAATTTACCTTTTTCTGGTGTATCGTAGATTTCTGATTCAAAATAACCTTTATGTTCCACTGTCAGGAAATTTTACCGGAAATTAGTTCATAATGCTTATTATATTTATTAAGCAGTGGACCAATATATGAAAATTATTTTTTTCATATATTTACTTCCTGTTGTAAAAAATAAATACTTGAGAATTTTAACTGAAAAACTCGCAAAATACGATGCTCCCCAGAAAGCAATGGAGGCTGGTATTTACCCCTATTTCAGGGAAATAGAATCAGATCAGGACACAGTTGTTAAAATAAAAGGGAAAGATGTCCTGATGTTCGGTTCGAATAGTTATCTCGGACTGACAAATCATCCCAAAATCAAGGAGGCTGCAAAACAAGCCATCAACAAATATGGCACGGGGTGCGCCGGTTCAAGATTTCTTAACGGCACACTTGACATTCATATTAAGCTGGAAGAGAAACTTGCTGATCTGGTTGGCAAAGATGGAGCACTCTGCTACAGTACAGGATTCCAGGTCAATCTTGGAGTAGTGTCAGTCCTTACCGGCCGAAGGGATTATATCCTTCTTGACGAACTGGACCATGCATCAATTATTGAAGGAAGTCGTTTATCTTTCTCCAGGATACTCAAATACTCCCATAATGATATGCATTCTCTTGAAAACAAACTGAAAAGATGTGAACCTGAAAGCATGAAACTGATCGTTGCTGACGGTATCTTTTCCATGGAAGGAGATATTATCAAACTTCCGGAAATGGTTGCACTGGCTGACAGATACGGAGCTTCCATCATGATCGACGACGCCCATTCAATAGGCGTTCTGGGAGAAAACGGATCAGGTACTTCATCCTATTTCGGGTTGACTGATAAAGTTGATCTTATTATGGGCACTTTCTCCAAATCACTGGCTTCACTGGGAGGCTTCATAGCATCAGACAAGTACACAATAAATTATCTGAAACACAATTCCCGTTCCCTTATCTTCAGCGCAAGTATCACTCCGGCTTCTGCCGCATCCGTTCTGGCCGCTATTGAAATTATGACAAATGAACCTGAAAGAATACAACATCTGTGGGATATTTCAAAATACGCTTTGAAAAGCTTCAAAGAAGCAGGATTTGATACGGGAAGATCTGAAACACCAATAATACCTTTATTTATACGTGATAATTATAAGGCGCTGCGACTCACACAAGACCTGCTGGCTGACGGTATTTTTGTTAACCCGGTAGTATCACCTGCTGTCCCCCGTGAAGATTCGCTGATAAGATATTCACTCATGGCCACACATACCAGAGAACAGGTTAATATATCTATTGAGAAAATTATAAAAGCCTCCAAAACTCTCGGTATAATATAATATAAATATGGTTCCCGGTGACAAACAGGCATTTTTACATACCGTATAAATGGTAAAATTAAGCCATTTGAAATAAGCTCCCCATAATGAATAAGGTCATTCTGGTTACAGGTGTATCAACAGGTTTTGGAAAAGCTACAGCTCAATTACTTGCAGAAGCCGGACATAAGGTTTATGGAACAGTGAGGAAAGAATCCTCCGGACCACAAAATATCTCCATTTTAAAAATGGACCTGACCGATCAGAAATCGATTAAACAGGTTGTTCAGAACATTGTTCAAAAAGAGGGAAGAATCGATATACTGATCAATAATGCAGGAATGCATATAGGTGGGCCTTTTGAAACAACTCCTCTTACTAACATAAAACTATTGACAGATACTAATATTTCCGGCACCATAATCCTTACAAGAGAGGTCCTTCCAATAATGAGAGAGCAGGGAGGAGGAAAAATTTTCAACCTCAGTTCTATCGGAGGATTAATGGGACTGCCTTTTCAGGCATTCTACTCAGCCGGAAAATTTGCAATAGAAGGCTTCAGCGAAGCTCTCAGAATGGAAGTAAAACCATTTAATATAGAAGTAATACTAATTAATCCGGGAGATTTCTGTACCAACAACACAGCCAACAGGCGCAAATACCTTGCCCCTGTGGAACCTGATGATCCTTATTATGAACAATACAGAAAATCTCTTGATATTATAGAAAAAGATGAAAGGAGCGGATGGGATCCCTCCTTTCTTGCAAAAAAAATATGCAAAATAATCGAAAACAGTAAGCCCCGTCAGCGTTATATAATAGCTCCATTCGGACAAAAACTGGCAGTAGTTCTCAAATATCTGTTACCTGGAAAGATCTTCAGAAAAATTATTGAAAACCATTATGGGATATAAAATATGAAAAATAAACATATTTTCTTCCTTGCCTGCAGTTTTTTAAATCCCCTTATAATACTTTTTTAACAATAAACCACTATTAAATTTCCAACTAATCAATTAACATTTTTTAACTGTCCGGGACCAAATGATTTTGAAAAAAAGGTGCTGGGTAATAAAATAGTATTACTTTTGCAAAAATTCGTGTTACGATGAGCGTAGTTCGTTTCAGTGTTAGTTTAGAGGAGGATTTGCTTATGGAGCTTGACGAGTTTGCTTCAGATAACCGTTTTGCAAATCGTTCACAAGCACTTAGAAACCTCATTGAGAAAAATATAGTTGAAAAGAAATGGCATTGTAATAATGTTGTTGCCGGAGCTATTGTTCTGATATACGATCATAATAAAAAAGATATTCTTGTGAAGTCAAAAACAATTCAGCATGATTTTTTTGATGTAGTTCTTTCAGCCCAGCATTTCCATCTTAATTCCGAAATATGTCTGGAAATAGTTGCTGTCAAAGGTTTGGCTAAAACACTGACTGAGCTGGCTGACAATCTGATCAGTATCAAGGGTATTCTTCACGGAAAACTGGTAATGAGTAAAGCAGACTGATTTTTTTTACAAATATAGTAACACCATTTTAAAACTTCGTAATACTTATAAAAATGAAAAAGATCCATGTTTTATTTTTAATGTTAATCATATTTAATCTCTCTGTTTTTTCACAGGGACAAATACAGTCAATATTAAAGGACACTGTTAGTCTGGAAGAAGTTGTGGTAACGGGGACAACAGTAAAGGTTAACAGGAATAATGTTCCCATGGCTGTTTCGGTAGTTGGCACAAGGCAGCTGACCGAGAGTGTGGAGACGGCTCTTCTTCCTGTATTAAATGGAAGAGTCCCGGGTTTATTCATCACCGAAAGAGGTATAATGGGATTTGGAGTATCAAACGGCTCTGCCGGGCAGATATCAATAAGAGGCATCGGAGGTAGTCCGACGACCGGTGTTCTAATGCTTATTGACGGACATCCTCAGTATGCCGGAATTTTTGGCCATCCTCTCCCCGACTCTTATGTTGCTTCGGATGTAGATAAAGTTGAAGTCATAAGAGGACCTGCCTCTATTCTATACGGGTCCAATGCCATGGGTGGAGTAATAAATATCATTACAAAGAAACAGAAAGAAGAAGGTTTTCACGGTAATGCACATTTTATGTATGGCTCTTACAATACTCAGAAATATATGGCATCGGCCGGTTATAAAAAAGATAAATTCAGTGCTTACCTGTCGGTAAACCGCGAACAAACCGACGGTCACAGAGAAAATTCAGAATTCAACATAACAAACGGATACCTTAAAGTAGGATACGATATCAACAACAATCTGGATCTTATGGCAGATATTAGTCTTGCCAATTTTGATGCTTCCGACCCGGGACCCGATACTGTAAACGCTCTTCCGGGATATAACCTTGACATAACACGTGGTTACTGGTCAGTAACCATGAACAACAACTTTAACAAATATTCCGGCACATTCAAGGTCTTTTACAATTTCGGCGATCACGATATATCAGATGGTTTCCGCTCGTTTGATGTTAATTACGGTGTCAATGTTTTTGAGACTGCCAGGTTATTTAAAGGTAACACTCTTACTATAGGTTCTGATTACCTGATTTATGGAGGAAGAGCTGAGAATGAAATATTCGGGGCTTTTATAACAGACACCACTATTCATGATGCAGGCTTCTATGGTTTCATGCAACAAAAACTATTTGACAGGCTTACACTTAATGCCGGACTTCGTTATCAGAATCACGAGACTTACGGAGGGAAGTGGATTCCGGCAGGGGGATTTGCATGGGACATACTCGAAAACACTACATGGAAAACATCTGTGTCAAAAGGCTTTCGTTCACCTACACTCAGGGAGCTGTTCCTCTGGAATCACAACATCAATCTGCAACCGGAAACCGTACTAAACTATGAAACGGGAATCATTCAATCTTTTCCCGGGAAAAGTATCCGGCTTGAACTGACAGGATTCATTGTAAAAGGAGAAGATCTCATAATTTCAATCCCCATGCAAGGCCTCAGGAATGCCGGAGAAATAGATAACAGGGGAATTGAGTTTTCAGGAAGTATTGTTCCTGTAAAAGAACTTTCACTTGACCTGACTTATTCATATACTCATATGAAAACTCCTGTTTATGCTACTCCGCGTCATAATCTTTTCGCCAGCGCAAACTATATGTTTAATAAATTCAGATTCATGGTCAGTTCGCAGTATATAAATCATCTTGACAGCGATCCGTCTCCTGCAAGTGAATCTTACGAAGAGTATCTCTTACTTGACTCCAAAGTATCATACAATTTCATCAAATGGGGTGAATTGTTCATTAGTGCAGAGAATATTTTAGATCAGAAATACGAAACGAATCTGTATTATACAATGCCGGGTATAACTTTATTTGGCGGAGTTAAACTCAAATTCTGACAACCTGGTTAACCCTTCTACTGGTTTTAGTTAGAATGTCCCCCTGAAGTCACGGAAAAATTAATAATGACCGTACCAGGGGGATTTTTGTGTACTTATCAGACATGTTTTTAAAATCTTATATCAAAAAAAAATGATAAATAAGTTATAATACCGACAAAATATTAAATTTGTCAGTTCAAAAAACGGCCCGTAGCTCAGCTGGCAGAGCACGTGACTCTTAATCATGGGGTCGAGGGTTCGATTCCCTCCGGGCCGACTACTGAGAAAAATCTTTATCAGAATGTCATCAACCCCGAAGTTTTTATTACCTGTACCAGGAAAATTAAAAGATATTACACAAAACATAATTATATACCTTTTTTGAAAAGAAGGACAGGCTATTGGTTTTTTAATATATTTGTATATTTAATAAAATAAATCATGACATCTAAAAACTCTTCCGTTAAGTCCGCAGGAACTTACACCTCAAAAGGTAATCCTGTTTATATTATAGCACTTACGTTAGTAGCTACTCTGGGTGGCTTGCTTTTTGGTTATGATACTGCTGTTGTAAACGGTGCCGAACAATCTCTTGTTGAGCTGTTTATTACAAAGATCCTTGATCCGGCAAACCAGGAATATGCAACTCAGCTCATCGGTCAGTACAGAATTATTCTGACAATCTGTATCTATCTGATAATCCTTATTATTTCTGCACAGATCGTCAAATTACTGGGAAAGAAAAAAGGAAGTATTACCAGTGGTGTATTATTACTTATTGCAACCATATGGGCTGTAAGGTTCCTTGGCAAGGACATACCTACTGAAGGACCTGAATTAAAGGGCTCAGCAGATGTAATAAAAGGATTTGTCATCTCAAGTGCTCTTATAGGATGTATTCTTGGTGGGGCCCTCTCAGGCTTTATTTCCAAGGCTCTCGGAAGAAGAAACGGACTTCTGATAGCAGCAATTGCTTTCCTCCTGTCTGCCATAGGCGCATGGAGACCGGAAGCTCTCAATATATTCGGAACCTTACCTGTATATTCATTCTTTTTTTACAGGGTAATTGGAGGTTTAGGTGTAGGTATTGCTTCAGGTATATCTCCGATGTACATTGCTGAAATTGCTCCTGCAGAAAGCCGTGGCAAACTGGTATCATTCAACCAGTTTGCAATTATATTCGGGATGCAGGTAATTTATTTTGTGAATTACTTCATTGCAAAACAGGGTAATCACGAATGGCTTGTCAATGAAGGATGGCGCTGGATGTTCTTTTCAGGAGCGATTCCTGCAGGATTATTCCTAATACTGCTAATGTTTGTTCCTGAAACACCTCGTTTCCTTGTTATGAAAGGTAAAAATGACAAAGCTCTTAAAGTACTCGACAAAATATCAGGCACAGATAATTCTCCAAGAGTACTTGAAGAAATAAAGGCCACTCTCCATGAGAAAAATGCTCCATGGCTTTCTTTCGGTTTCTTCGTGATCTTTATTGGCATTATGCTTTCTCTTTTTCAGCAATTTGTGGGGATAAACGTCGTATTATACTATGCCGGTAATATTTTCAGGAACATGGGAGCTTCAACAGATGCCTCACTGCTGCAGACCATCTATGTAGGTGCTGTCAACCTTTCATTTACTGTTGTGGCAATATTTACCGTTGATAAATTCGGAAGGAAACCCCTGATGATCATAGGAGCTCTGGGAATGGCCGTCAGTATGATATGTCTTGGCTTTTCATTTTCAACTCACCACGAGGGTATCATAGCTCTTATCTTCATGCTTACCTACACTGCTTTCTTCGCAATGAGCTGGGGCCCCGTAACATGGGTTCTCCTTTCAGAAATATTCCCAAACAGCATACGTGGAGCTATGTCAATTGCTGTTGCAGCACAATGGATAGCCAACTGGCTGGTATCTACCTCTTTCCCTATTATGAACGACAATCAGAGGCTCATCGAACTCTTTAACCATGGATTCTCTTACTGGATATATGGACTAATGGGAATTCTGGCAGCTCTCTTTATATGGAAGTTTGTACCTGAAACAAAAGGGAAAACATTGGAAGACATGGAACAACTCTGGAAAAAATAAATATAAACCGGAGACAATCTGTTTACCTGAGTTTTTAAGATCATACTTTCCGGAAAAATAACATAATAAAAAGGCCGTCTCATAACATGATTGAGACGGCTTTTTTAATTTAATTCTGAATATTACACTCCGGCTGCTTTCTCTAACCATTTGAACTGATCAATTCCAGAGTTTCTTTTTTTAACAGTTCAATTCTCCTTCCTGTTATTTTTATTATTCCATCTCTCTCAAATTCTGTAAAGACACGACTCACCGTCTCTCTGGAAGAATCTATCATGTTTCCAATCTCACCCTGACTTACAGGCATACTGAAAACAGGAGCCCTGTAAATCTCCTCCGACATCTCGAGAAGTAAATCAGCTATCTTACCTCTTATCTGTTTCTGGGTACGGTTGGCACACCTGTAAAACATATCCAGTTCATTCCGGCACAATTCCAGAATGATTTCATACGAGAATTCCGGATTACTGGCAAGAAGATAGCGAAAAACAACAATATCAATAAAACAGACTTCTGAAGGTTCCACTACAGTAACTGAATATTGATTTATCTTATCCCCGAAAGTTGTGGGAAGGGCAAGAAAAGTTGGAGACTTGACAAATCTGACTATCTGTTCATAATAGGGGCCGGCAATATGTATCTTTGCCAGACCAGATCTAAGAAAAGCCACATTTGTAGAAAACGTTCCCTGCCTTATTATTGAATCGCCCTTAGTAAAACTGACAAGAGAACAGTTTAATGACAACTTTTCTACCTCATCCTTTTTAAGCTTGTAAAAAGCTTCCAGGTTAAAAACACAACTACTGCATCCGGCCTTCATATATCAAATTTACAATTTTGTGAGATATATCACAAACAATAATAATTAAGCTCACAGTGTTTTCCGTCTTTTATAAATTTAGATAAACTTCCTTTGTTATATTATTAACAATAAAACACAACATCTATGTCAGAAGCAGAAAAGCTAGTGATCATAAGCACTACCGGACCTGAATATCAGGAAAAGGCGACATTGCCTTTTGTTGTGGCAACAGCGGCTCAGTCAGTTGATGCACATGTGGTAATTATACTTCAGGCATCAGCAGTTCTGCTCGCTAAGAAGGGTATAGCAAATAATGTTGCTTCACCCGGATTACTCCCATTAAATCAATTAATGGATACTTTCATTGAACTGGGAGGGGAACTGCTGATTTGTTCACCCTGTATCAAAGAAAGAAAAATAAGTGAAAACGAACTGGTTAAAGGAGCAGTACCTGTAGCTGCCGGTTCGGTTGTGACAGAAGTGCTTTCGGCAAAAGCAGTACTGACTTACTAAAAACATAATATTTCTTTTATCAAGTATTAAAATTATTTGAATACAATAAATACAAAATGCAGGAGGAACTGACTAAACAGATAGATCATCTGCGAAAAGAGATAGATGATCTGAAAACCGTAATATCGTCTCTGAAGGAATCCAGAAAAGACCAGCTTTCAGTTGCTATTGTCTCCGGAGATCTCGACAAAATACTTGCGGTAATGATAATTTCTCTTGCTGCGGCTGCCCTGGATACAAGGGTCAAACTGTTTTTCTCCTTCTGGTCACTGTCAGCATTGAGAGATAAAAAGAAAAAGGCTCCCGGGAAAGACCTTATTTCAAAAATGTTTGGTTTTTTACTTCCGAAAGGAAAAACAGCATTGAAATTATCAAAAATGAACATGGCAGGTATGGGCCCTGTGATGATAAAATACCTTATGAAAAAACAGGGAGTACTCTCTCTTGAACAAATGTTTAAAGAAGCGGCTGCCCTGGGAATAGAAATAACAGTTTGTGAAATGTCAATGAATCTAATGGGATTCAAAAAAGAAGAAATTATTGATTATCCCAACCTAAGGTATGCAGGTGCTACTACTTTTATGGCTGAAGCCAATGAAAGTTCTATGCAGCTGTTTATTTGATAATGGACAGATTCTGATTTTTTTTTATCGCCGGGAGGAAATACCGGCAGGCTGATTTTTAAATAGGTCTTACAATATGCAAATTGTTTAATACCCTTTGTTACTAACTAAAATTATTAACGATTAATCTATCTATCATGACACAAGAAGAATTAAAAACCATCAGTGTGGCAAAGTCTGTTGATGCAAGAGGCACAGCATGTCCGGGTCCGCTTCTCGAAGCAAAAAAAGCAATAGGAACAATAAAAGCTGGTGATGTAATGGAAGTTTTATCAGCTGATGAGGGAACAAGAGTTGATATCCCCAAATGGTGCTCCAAACAGGGACATGAATTTCTTGGCACCATTGAGGAAAGTGGATATTTCAGAATCTTCCTGAGAAAAAAATAAATTCTAAGTTTTTTCTTATGGACAGGAAAAATTCCAGCATACTGGTGTTTTCCACCGAAAAAATATCAGATCCTGCCATTGATATGGCAGGACTGCTTAAGCTTCATTATCCTCCTACAGTTTATACGATATCAATTCCCTGTTCAAGTGGCATCAAGCCCAGGTGGATATTGCACGCCTATGAAAAAGGTTTTGACGGTGTATTTATAGCTGCCGACGGAAGTGATTGCACATATGGTGAATCATGCACCGAAAAAACAGGGAATATTGTTTCAAAGACACATGAAATAATGAAAGAAAAAAACCTTGATCCGGCACGGTTAAGAATGGCAGCCATTTGCTCCGTGTGCAGCGAATCTTTTGTGAACCATATTAAAAGTTTTAATGAATATCTGCTTAAAACCATTAAGAGCTGATTATGGCTGAAAAAAACAAAACAACTTCCTTTGATGCTCTCGTTATCGGAGGAGGCATTGCAGGAGGTGAAGCGGCACTGAATATGGCCAATAACGGATATAAAGTCCTTATTGTTGAAAAAGACCTTTCTCTTGGAGGTAAAATGATACTTCTTAGTAAGGTCTTCCCCACCCTCGACTGTGCAGCATGTATAACTACTCCCAAATTATCTGAAATATCCCGTCATCCCGGAATAACAATTTTCACAGGAACAGAGGTTCAGAATATAGTCAGGGAATCTGAAACCAATTTCAGGGTTCAGATCAAAAAAAAACCAAGATATGTAAATGAAGAAGATTGCACAGCCTGCCAGTTATGTGAACAGGCTTGTCCTGTTGTTGTGAAAGATGAATATCAATACAATCTTGTAGGACGCAAGGCAGCATTTATACCTTTTACAATAGCAAGTCCGAGAGCAGCAGCTATTGACATTGAAAACTGCACACTATGCGGAGCCTGTGAAAAAGTATGTCCGACCAAATGTATAGATTTTACCCAGGAAGCAGAAATAATTGATATTAATGTTAAAACTGTTATAATAGCAACAGGCTTCAGCCTGTTTGATCCTCTCAGGATTCCGAGATACGGATATGGAGAATACAGAAATGTGATTACTTCCATGGAAATGGAAAGACAGCTGTCACCCACAAGGCCGTACAACACCGTTCTGAGACCCGGAGACGGTAAAGTCCCGGACAGACTTGCTTATGTGCTATGCACCGGTTCACGTGATATCAATCTTGGAAATCCGATTTGTTCCCAGATCTGCTGCATGTACTCCATTAAGCAGGCTCAGCTGCTCATGGGTGCTCTTCCTATGGCCGATGTGACAATTTATTACATCAATATCAGATCGTTCGGAAAAGGATTTGAGGAATTCTATGAACAAGCCAAGGGCATGGGAGTGAATTTCATAAAAGGGAAAATAGGTAAAATTACTGAAAAGGATAACGGCAATCTCATCCTCAGATATGAGGACATAAATGAAAACAAACTAAAGGAAAGTGAACACGATATGGTCATCTTATCAGTAGGAGTGCTCTCCAACCCTGATAACGCCCGCTTTTTCAACGACGACAAAATGTGGCTTGATCAGCTTGGCTTTATTAACCAGCCCGAACCACTTACAAGTCCTGCCGAAACAACGGTAAAAGGAGTATTTGTTGCAGGATCAGCATCAGGACCAATGGATATTCCGGATTCAATATTATCTGCCGGAGCAGCATCAGCGGCAGCAATAAGTTATATAATTGAGGCCAAACGAAATAACAATTAAACACCCGAATGAAAAAAAAGCTTGGAGTATATATATGTCATTGCGGAGGAAATATCTCCGACTATATTGATGTTGAAAAAGTAAGAGCCGCTGTTGAAAATGAAGAAGGCGTCTTTCTTGCAAAAACAACAATGTTTGCCTGCAGCGATGCCACTCAGAAAGAAATAGTACAGGATATAGAAACCAACGATCTTGACGGACTAGTTGTAGCTTCATGTTCTCCAAAACTTCATCTTATAACATTCAGGGCTGTAACTGAAAGGGCCCATCTCAATAAATATAATTATGTCCATGCAAATATCAGAGAACAGGGATCATGGGCACATTCAGATGACAAGGAAGGAGCTACTGAAAAGGCTGTCCAGCTTGTTAAAGCAGCAGTTGCAAAAGTCCGGCTTTCTAAACCACTTGATCCTATAAAGATCCCTTCAAAAAAGGCAGTGGCAATAATTGGAGCAGGTATTGCAGGTATGAGAGCTGCTGTTGAACTGGCACACATGGGATGCCCCGTTACACTTATCGAAAGGGATCATTTCACAGGAGGCCGTGTGACACAATGGGATATACTGTTTACAAGCGATCAGACAGGAAAAGAAATAGCAACCAGGCTGTACAATGAGATCATTGACAGTAAAAATATTACCTTACTTACGGGAGCCGAAGTGATATCAAACAGTGGTAGTATTGGAAATTTCAGGCTTAAAGTAAAAATTAAACCCCGGTACATAAAAGGCAAATGCGATGATAATAAACTGAGAAAAGCCATTGAAGCCTGTCCCGTAGAAGTCCCCGATGAGTATAATTTCAATATTACCAAAAGAAAAGCAATTTATCAGAATTACCCGGGTCAGTATCCTCAGTACCCTGTTATCGATATTAAAAACTGTACAAGATGCGGGGAATGTGAAAAAGTATGCGACAACATCGATTTTTCAATGAAAGAAGAAGTAATTGAAGTAGAAGCAGGATCCATACTGGTAGCAACAGGGTTCGATCCCTATACACCACACGACGGAGAATTCGGATATAATCAAAATGATTATATTATAACCCTCCCACAATTTAAAAGAATTATAGACCTGTGTGACAATGATTTATCCTTTAACGGAAAAACCATTAAAAACATTGCGTACATCTATTGTGTGGGCAGCCGGCAAAGTGAAGGAGAAAACACATATTGTTCACGTTATTGCTGTACATCTGCCATCCACACCTCCATCCAGGTTAAAAAGAAATTCAAAAACGTAAAAAAATTCCATTTTACAAGAGGGATAAGAACTTATGGTAAACAGGAACTTTTGTACTATGAATCACAAAAAGATGGGGATATCTATCTGCAATCCTATGAAGAAAACCCGCCACAGGTTGCAACGGAGAACGGGAAAATCTGTGTTAAAATCAATGATATCCTTACCGGCAACCGCGAAATATCAGTTGAACCGGATCTAGTAGTACTGGTAACAGGTATGATACCCAGAGCAGATGCAAGTATCTCACAAATATTCAAACTACCAAGGGGAAGAGACAAGTTTTTCAATGAAATACATATGAAACTCAGGCCCGTTGAAACTGTTGTTGACGGGATAACTATTGCAGGCACATGCCAGGGACCAAAAAATGTTACAGAATCATTAAACTCAAGTCTGTCCGCAGCTACTAAATCCTTTTCACTTGTAAACAAGGGTGAACTGGAACTGGAGCCCATAATTGCCGAAATAGACAAAGATATATGTACCTGGTGCGGTGAATGTGAAAAAGCATGTCCTTTTGATGCAATAAGAAAGGTAAAACACGGGGATAAAGATGTAGCTGCAATTAATAACTCCGTGTGCAAAGGATGTGGTATGTGTCTGCCTGTATGTTCTGTTAATGCTATCAACCTGATTTCTTATTCCGATGAAGAAATTGAGAGTATGATAGATTCACTTGCCGATAAAGTATAATACTGAAATAACACTAAACAAACGGCAGTTATGGAAATAGAAAAAGGAAAAACATTTAAATATCTCAGAGAAAGAAGAGAGATTCCGGAAAAAGCAAAAGAAAACCTGAAAAATTATACCAGAATTAAAAAATTAATACTGGATGCTCTTCGAAAAAAAGAGATGACAATCATGCAATTGTCACAGGAGCTTGACATACCTGGCCATGAAGTACTATACTATCTCATGACTATGGTAAAATATGGTCTGGTACAAACCGGCACTATTGATGATATGGATGAATATTATACTTATAAACTGGCGGATTAATGGCTGCAATAAATACTGAATTCGGAAAAGAATTATCAAAATACGGCGCTTTCGATTTCAATGCCTGTTATAACTGTGGTACATGCACTGCAGTATGTTCCCTGTCTACAGAAGAAGATTCCTTCCCGCGTGAGATGCAAAGATTTAGTGTACTTGGACTTGAAGATGACATAAAGGGATCCCTGAAACCCTGGCTTTGCTATTATTGTGGTCAATGCACCACATACTGTCCACAGAATGCCAACCCGGCCGAATTAATGATGTCGCTCAGGCGATGGCTTATCTCGGTATATGACTGGACAGGTCTTTCCGGCTTGTTGTACAAATCGCTTCCTGCCACAGTAGCAGGAATGATTCTGATCGCTGCGGGAGTATTACTTTATGCATTTTCAGTAAACTTTGATCTCAACCGGATAATGCATGCCGGACATAGCTTTGAGATAATTGCTATTGCAGCAGTTTTTACAATCATTCTTCTCCCTAATCTTATCCGTATGTGGTGGTTCATCATACTGAAACCCCGGATAAAAGTACCTGTACTGAATTATGTAAAAGGACTGTGGGATCTCATAGTACATATGTTCACACAAAAAAGGGCTCTTGGTTGTGATGATAATGAGCTAAGATGGTTTGAACATTTTATACTGGTAATAGGTTACCTTGGTTTATTATTTACTACCGTATTTCTTAACTGGTTCTCAAGCAACAGTATGTTTGTCATTGTAATGGGCTATGTTGTAAGTATTATAGTGTTTACTGTAACATTTATTTTTGTTTATGACCGGATAAGAAAAAAGGATGAGATAAGCAAGAATTCACAACCGTCGGACTGGCTGTTCATTATATGGCTCACAGCTATGGGATTATCTGCATTCATTGTCAGACTTTTCATAGATATCGGATTACTGGAAAACAATAAGTGGTTATATCTTGTTCATCTAATCATACTGGCTCAATGGGCTCTGATAATTGTTCCTTTTGGCAAGTGGACCCATTTTCTATACAGGTCATTTGCAATGTATTTTCACAGAGTGATATCCTGAACAGCCTGAATAACTGCGCATAGTTATCTTCCGATTATTTTTCTCTATTGATAATTATTCTTTTTTATTCTTAATAGTTTTTAAGATATTTTATCTGATGAGAATATTTATCTTTGAGAAAAGGATACCTTGAACATAGTTGATGGTTTTCGGGTTTTTTTGATATATTTGAAATAGACACTCCTTATTTTTAATATGATGGCAAACAAAACAGTTATAAAGATACTGTCTGATAACAACCTGAAAATCACCCCACAGCGGACTGCAGTGCTCGAGGTACTGATGGGTCTGGACAATCACCCCAGTGCTGAAAATATCGCAGAATACCTCAGATTGAATTTCCCTCACATACCTTTGGGTACAGTATATAAAATACTCGATGTCTTTCTCGAAAAAGGAATCATTAAAAAAGTCCAGACAGATAACAACCAAATGAGATATGACTTCGTGACAGAAAAACACCATCACCTGTATTGTCCGGAGGAAGAACGAATTGAAGATTACTATGATAAAGAACTCGAAGAACTGATCTCTTCACACCTCAGAAAAAAAAATATACCCAATTTTATAATAAAAGATATACAGCTTCAGATAATCGGAAAATTCTTAAATAAAGATGAGTACATAAAAAAATGATGAAACCTTTTTTCATAGTAACAGGAACACTAGCCATGACAGCAGGAATAGCAGGGATTTTCCTCCCGGTACTACCTACTACCCCTTTCTTTATCCTTGCTGCAGGTTTTTATGTGAAAAGTTCTCCCCGTCTCTATAAGAAAATGTCATCCCATCCGGTAATCCAAAAATATCTGAGTAATAGCAAAGGGAATTATAACCCTTTGATGTTAGCGGCTGCAATAATCATTATGTGGGTCACAATTTTGCTCACCTTCTTCTTCATTACAGAAGATCCATTGCTTAAAACTATTCTTATTGCAGCAGGTATCGCCGGTTCTTTCTTTAAAGGACGGCTAATATTCAGACAACTTAAAAGAAATACTCATACAGATATTAATAAAACCGGACAGATATCAAATTTAACAGAGGATTATAAATCATCATAAAGAAAAAATATAGTACTAACTTAAAAATTATTCTATTATGGCAGAAATCGGTAGATCAATAGTTAAAATGGATGTTGACGAGCTTATCAACCTCCTAAACAAAGCACTGGCAGACGAATGGCTTGCATATTATCAGTACTGGACAGGAGCAAAAGTGGTTAAAGGCCCTATGAAAGATGCCGTTACAAGCGAACTCGTACTGCATGCCACTGAAGAACTGTCTCATGCTGAACTGCTTGCTGAAAGAATAGTCCAACTGGGAGGGACTCCTATCCTCTCTCCTGATGAATGGTCCAAATTAACAAACTGCGGATATGATGCACCTTCAGACCCTTATGTTGAAATAATACTCGATCAGAATATTAAAGGAGAACAGTGTGCAATACGTACATATAATAAATTATTGGACATAACAAGAGAAACTGACCCGGTCACCTACAATATAGTATTGAAAATACTCACTGATGAGATTGAACATGAGGAAGATCTGGTTGCACTCAAAGAGGATCTTGATCTTATGCTTATCAGAAGAAAATAACCCGTAAATTTTTATTCGGTCAGGAACGGACAGGTCCCTGAACTTTACACAGCTACAGCTGTTATATCAGGGGGCAAGGATTAAGCGTCGGGCAGTCATAGATAAATGATCTTCAAAGAAATCTTACCCGGTCACTACAAAGACAGAATAATTTTCTTATTGTCTGAGGTGATAATTAACTAACGACTGATGATTATTGATTGAAGAGTTAATTACTAATTAAAACTAAATAAAAATGGAAGAAAACAAAACTTTTTCAATGCCACGTATCGGAGATAAAGCGCCTGATTTCAAGGCTGTTACAACACAGGGTGAAATTAATTTCCCTGCGGATTACAAAGGAAGCTGGGTAATTCTGTTCAGTCATCCTGCTGATTTTACTCCTGTCTGTACCTCAGAATTCATGACATTTGCCACCATGGAAAAACAGTTTAACGAGGCAAACTGTAAACTGATAGGATTATCTGTAGATGGCCTTTACAGCCATATTGCATGGTTACGAACCATCAAGGAGAAAATACAGTATAAAGGCATGAAGGATGTTGAAGTCACTTTCCCTCTTATTGAAGATATAACAATGGAAGTGGCCAATAAATACGGAATGATGCAACCGGGAGAAAGCTCCACAAAAGCGGTAAGAGCAGTTTTCTTTATCGATCCCAAAGGCATCATCCGTACCATTATTTATTACCCCTTAAGTCTGGGCCGCAATTTCGATGAACTACACAGGGTTCTTATCGGATTGCAGACCGCTGATGAATTCTCTGTTGCTCTTCCTGCCGACTGGAGACCTGGCGATGATGTAATTGTTCCTACAGCAGGATCATGCGGCGTTGCAAAACAAAGGATGGAAAGCAAGGAAGATATGACATGCTATGACTGGTTTTTCTGTACCAAAAAACTTGATAAGGAAAAAGTACTCAAAGCTGTCACAAAAAAATAAAACTGTGACATGATTTATTTTAAAGAAGGTGTCTCCTCAGGTCACCTTCTTTTTTTTCAAAAACCCTGCTGAAAAGCAGCAGAACAAATATTCCTGTTTTGTGCGAAAGACACCCAAAATAAATTTTATATAATTATTCCCGGAA